>PVMK01121027.1_pt1 | contig 113600 bp, 86 predicted proteins | sample 1853481 | NCBI WGS metagenome assembly PVMK01 (sample SAMN08533507, study PRJNA380276) | Marine sediment metagenome, whole genome shotgun sequencing project.
GTGAAGACACGTACGATCCAAACCAACCGCCACTGTTTCGGCGGTGCAGCCGAAACAGTGGCGGTTGGTTTGGATCGTACGTGTCTTCAGCATGGCGAGATCGAAGTCGCGGATGTGGCTTGGCGCGCCGTCGGATACGGGCATGTCCAGCATCTGGTTGAAGTCACAATCGTACAGGCGCCCATCCCAGCCTACCGAGATCGTGTTGCGGCACATGAGCCCGTGGGCAGCCTGCGGATTGAAGGATTCCACCAACCTCCGCATATATCCTTCGAGATTGCCGGACTCGAGCAGCCACTCGAGGTAACGGCTGATCGGCATGTTCGTGATGGTGTAGAGCGCGTCGAACGACACGTCGTGAAGCCGCTTGAGCTCGCGTTTCCATTCCGCTTCCAGGTAAAATTGGGCAGCGGGAAGAACAGCGCCGACCGGGTTCGTCACCAGGACGAGGCGAAGCCCAGATCGACCGTCCCCGTAACCGAGCTCGTTGAGCCTCCGAAGCGCGCGGATGCTCTTCTCGAACACGCCCTCGCCCCGCTGCACGTCGGTACACGTCGGTTGGTAGTGAGGGAGAGAACAGATGAGCTCGACACGGTGTTCGGCGAAGAATTCGGGCAAGTCCCGGTGCGCGCCGGTTTCCAAAATCGTGAGGTTGCAGCGATCCATGACGTGCCGACCCAGCGAGGCACATTGCTCGACCAGCCAGCGGAAATTGGGATTGAGCTCCGGGGCCCCTCCGGTGATGTCCACGCTCGGGATCGCATGTCGTCGAAGCGCCTCGACGCATTCCTCGGCGGTTTCGCGGGACATGACCTCGGTGCGATCCGGCCCCGCGTCGACGTGACAGTGGCGGCACGTCTGGTTGCAGAGCTTGCCCACGTTGATCTGCAAGACGTCGATCGAGACGGGCTGGAGGGGCCACAAGCCCTCGCTCGTCAGCGCCTCGTGGAAGTCCCTGCCCATCGGCAACTCGCTGAGCTGAGTCAGCTGGCGGCCGGCCTCGGCCAGCGGCAGGTGTCGGGCGTGGAGCGAGCGTCTTCGGGACGTGTGGCTTTGCTGGCTCGATGACATCGGTGGGCGGCGGCGCGGTGCCGAGAACGGATACGCGAACGCTGGCAGCACGTTAGCAGCCGAAGCCGGATTCCATAGGAGAAATTAGAGACGCGTGTAGGTTTGCTCGCGGGTCCCCAGGGCAAAGGGGCTTAAGCAGACCGTAGCGCCGGTGTCGGTCAGGCGGCCGGCGAGCCAGGACGGCTCCATGCCATCGGCAAGCAGGTCGTAGAAGGCGAGCACGGCCCCACGGCGCTCGGACCGGTTGAGGAGCAGCTGATGCCCGTCTACGTCGAACGCCTTGAAGATGCCGTTGCGCTCGATGCGATACGGCGCGATGAGGGCGAACGGCTCGGCCAGGGACGGATACGCCTGCACGGACTGACGGTACCCGTCGGTGACTTCTGCGAAGCTCCGACTCGCAACCTGCTGGAGGCTTTCCCAGCTCTCCCGAGGCACGTCGGGTTGGACTTCGTATTGAAGTACGCGTATCCGCTGCGGACTCGGCCCGGACTCGACTTCGGCCAGACCGACGTGGAGCTGCCGTGGGCAGGGGCCGAGTGAAGCGCTGGCATGTCGCGGGCGGTCCTCACGGAAGATGGTGCCGGATCGGATGTCGATCAGATAGCGGCGCTCGACGCTGGCGCGCTCGGTGCACGACAACCACTCCCGACCCACTTCGATCATCGTGCGGTCGTAGAGTAGCTCCACCGTGGGCGTCGATCCGGGCCGCGCCCCTAGCCATGCCCCGAGAAGCTGCTCGGACTGCGGCGTCGGAGCTTCCATTCGTAACGCTTCGGCGAGCTGCGAGGCGCCATCGAGGATTCGTGCGACGCGCCGGAGCTCTCCAGAGCGAATCTCTTGCTGGAGACGTCCAATGAAACGGCCAATCCCCGAAGGCGTCGGCTGCGGCGCCACGTTGATCACCCGTTCGAGTGCCGCGTCGACCGATGGTGCGTACTGTGCCTTGTCCACGCCCACGCGCGTGATCGCGGTGAGCAGGTCATCGAGCGCCTCGGCAAGCTCGTTCGGCCGACCCTGTTCGCCTAAGTGGCCGGCGACCGAGGCTACCGGACCCGGCGGAGAGGAGTCATCGCGCTGCTCGATGCCCGCAATGAATCTCAGGGCAGCCAGAACGTGCTGCCCGTCGCCGCGCCCGTCGCTCGATACACACTGAAGCTCGCCGTCGCGAAGGCCCAGCGTGACCATCTCGATGCGGCCTTCCGCCTCGATGTCCATCGTGAGGCGCCGGACCGCACCCTCTCCTGTCGGCGCTCCGAGCGAGCGTAGATGTCGAACCACGACGTCACGCAGCCGAGTGGACATCGTCCGTCTCCTCTCGCCTCAGGACATCGTGTTTCCGCTTGAGCTCGAAGCGGACGGTCCCAGGCGCACGCCGAAGATCCAGCGTCAACACCTCTCCAATCAACCCCCGGGCCACGTCGTCGCGCCCTTCACGTTCGACTTGCTCGGCGCGATGCAAGAACGACTTCGCCATCGCGCGCACTAGGATCGGATTGCGTTCGATCCGCGGGCGGTCGACCTCGATCGCGCGTCGAAACGCCGGCAAAGCCGAGGCGTACTGTTCGCGACGCGCGAATGCCATTCCGATGCCGATCAGCGGAACCGCCCAGCCGTTGCGGCGAGCCGCCGCTGATTCGAAGCGAGCGATGGACCAGGTCATTCGTCCAAGCAAGAACCACAGCCGGCCCATGAAATAATCGCGCCAGCCGAGGACGATGGCGGGCAGGCTGTCGCGCGCCCCCCTGTGCGGCGCTGGCTTGTTGCCGACCTCAGACCAGTCGATCGTCACGGCCTCCTCGCCGCGCAGCTCCATCCGTGCGGCGATCGCGGAAAGTGCGTCCTCGATGGCAGCGCGAAGCGCGGGCACCGAAGTGGCATTATGTCTCTTGGTAAGCTCGTCGAGGACGCGGCCGTCGCCGATACGCGCGGTGGTGCGCACTGCCTGTATCGAGATGCCCACGTCGGGGTGGTCGAGGAACTTGGCGATGAGAACCGTGTGTTCCGGAGAACCCAGGCTCTCCATCGCTTCGAGCGACTGGAGCAGCAGCCGGGGCTGATCCTCTTCGAGGGAGCTCCGCACTTCGGCGAGACCCCGGCAGTCACCGTGCATCCCGAGCGCGCCTGCGAGCGCGATGCGTTCCTCATTGACGAAACTGCGTTCGAAGCGCTCCGCGAGCGCCGGTTGGACCCGAACGTCGTCGATGCCTCCGAGAACGCGGGCCGCGCGGGCGACGAGCTCTCCACGTTCTGCTTCGACGACTGCGGTCAGCGCAGGTACCAGGCGGGGATCGGTGGCGTAGCGGAGTGATGCAATGAGCCCGATGCGAGATTCCAATGGCACGTAGCCGTCGTTGCCTTCGATGATTGCGCTGATGTGATAGACAACGACGTCTGGAAGCTCGGACATGCGCATCAGCAGTAGGGCTCGCTGGTCTCCGGGTAAGACGTGGATCGGCTCGACGTTCGACTGTCCATCCCAAAACGCGCGAATCATCGCTGCCGTGCTTTGCGCAAGACGTTTCCATTGATCGTGCTCGTGGCGTGCTTGTCGCCCCTGCGTGCCTGGCAGCTCGGCGCGTGTCTGCGCCAGCTCGTGCCCAAGCTCGACGTCTCGCACTGCGATGACGGTTTGGATCGCCTTGCGCACGGCATCGGTCTGGAGCACGCGGCGGTCATGTAACTGCTCGCGAAGCCGAGTCAGTGCCGCGCGCCGCTGTCTCCGAGAGCCCGCGCGAAGCACCGCAAGGACCGTGGATATGTCGTCGATGTGCTCGACAGAGAGCCCATCCGTGCCGCTCGTGCTGAGGCGCCCAAGAAACGAGGGGTCCGCGGTCACCTCCGTAGGCGGCCGCAGCGACGGATGGCGAGCGGCCTCGGGATTGATGCTTTGCATCCCGATCTGCTCGAGATCGTCCGCGGCGATCAGGCGCACCAAAGCCCGCGCGACTTCACGGTCGTCCGCATCAGCCGGGAACCCGAGCTCCTCGCGAGGGTCCGCATACTCATTCCCCGCGATCCCCTCGCGAAGGCAAAGCTCGAGCGTATCCAAATCAGCTTCCGTGCCGTGCGCCACGTTACTGCTCTCAGGATAGACAGCGGAGGGGGGACCCCCCAACCCAGGCCGTAATTTCACGCAATTCGTTCGCTGACGCTGCCACTGGGACTGACTCTGGCGCTGACACTGGCGCTGACGCTGAGGCTGACACCTCGGGCCCCGGGCCCCGGGCCGCAGGACTCGCAGCCTCAAGACTCGCGGCCCGAGGCTCGAGGAACACAGCTACCGACCCTGCCCTAAGCTCCCCCCGTGACCCCCACAGACATCATTCAGGCCCTCCACCTCACCCGTCATCCCGAGGGCGGCCATTACGTCGAGACCTGGCGGCATGAAGGTGGCGAGACGCGTGGTGCCGGCACCGCGATCTACTACTTGCTGCAGGCCGGCGAGCGCTCCCACTGGCACCGAGTCGATGCCGCCGAGATCTGGCACTTCCATGCCGGCGCGCCGCTGGAGCTGTTGACCTGCGTCGAAGGAGAGGAGGTGCAGCGTCGCGTTCTCGGCCCGGACCTTGCCGCAGGCCAGCGTCCGCAGATCATCGTGACGCCGCACGAGTGGCAAGCGGCCTGCTCGCTGGGCGAATGGACGTTGGTCGGCTGCACCGTTTCACCGGCTTTCCAGTTCGAGCACTTCGAGCTCGCGCCCAAAGGTTGGAGTCCCTAAGGCATCATGGCAACAGCGGCGTCTCCCACTCTACGAGAGGAGACTGAAAGAACGAAACACCGCGGGCGGCTAGCCGACGGCCGTGGTTCGCAAGGCGCAACCGGTACTCGTCCCAGCCACGGTCCTCGCGCCGCGACCAGCCGATTTCCGCGTATCCAAGCAAACGCGGAAACACCATGAGCTCGATGTCGTCCAAGCTATCGACTGTTTCAGTCCAAAGAGGAGCTTCTAGGCCAAGGAGGTCGTCTTCCACGAAGCCCTGGGAGACGGGGTCCCACTCGTAGGCGTCTCGCACGTCGGTGAGGCCGGCCCAGACCACGCCAATGGGTGTCGACTGGTCGTACTTCATGTCGAGGTAGGCGTTGGTTGCGGGTGAGGCGATGATTCGCGCTCCCTGGTCGCGTGCCCGCAGCGCGCTTTCTCGTGTGAGCCAGTGTTGAGCAAGGAATGGAGGATCGAGATTCGCGCGACCGATCTCTTCCCAGCCCACCATGATCTTGCCGTGCTTCTGCACGATCCGCTGAACCATCTCGATGAACTCGATATAGTTCTGAGGCTCGGTGGCGATGGCTTCGTCGCCACCAATGTGGAAGTACGCGCCGGGGATGAGTGCGGCGACTTCCCCGATGACATCGTCTATGAACTGCGCAGTGATCGGGCCATCGGTCCAAAGGGAGCTCGACCCGAATGGGATGGTAGGCGTGAGCTCCGTGGGCTCGCCGCTTTCGTTGAGCTCACCGTAGGAAGCAAGTGCGGCGTTCGTGTGTCCGGGCATGTCGATTTCGGGCACGATGGTGACGAAGCGTGCTTCCGCGTACGCGACGATGTCCGAGAGGTCTGCCTTCGTGTAGTAGCCTCCAGGTCCGCCACTGTAGTCGATGGTCCCGCCGATCGCCGTGAGGTCGGGCCAGGCTTCGATCTCGATGCGCCATCCTTGGTCGTCCGTAAGGTGAAGATGAAACCGGTTGATCTTGTAGCGCACGGCGAGGTCGATGAGCCGCTTGACCTCGTCCACCGTGAAAAAGTGCCTAGACACGTCGAGCATCGTCCCCCGCCAGGCAAACCGCGGCGCACCTTCGATGGTGACCATGGGCGCCCTCCACACGACTTCTTCAACACGACGGGTCCGCTCGATCTCTGCGGGTAGCAGCTGGATCAGCGTCTGGGTACCGTAGAAGACACCCGCTCGGGTTGCGGCCGTGATCAGAACCCTATCGGCGGTGACCTCGATGGTATAGCCCTCGTTACCGAGGTCGCTTCGCCCATCCTCCAATTGGAGAACGATGTCCGCGGGGGCCGGCTCGTCCGTTACGACTTCCCAGCCGAAGCCCGTTGATGGCCGCAGCACCACGCCGAGAAGCTCGCCCACCGGCCGCGTTTCCGAGGTCACGACGATCCGCGACGCCGTGCTGAGGTGGAGATGGCCTGTGTCGCCGGAGACGGTCCGTGGCTTCGGAATGAGCTGCAATGGCGCGATCGGATCGTCGTCGACTACAGCTTGCAATGCCGGTTGATCTGAACCGCATGCCAGCAAGACGAACGCGATCAGTCCTATGCCGCCCAGCCGCCCTACCCCCGAGACCCTCCGCCAAAGCATCCAGCCTTCGTAGCGCATCATGGCACTCTATGATGGACCCTGTCGCTGGTGTCGAGGGTTGCACGTGGCCGCTCGCTGACCCCACAATACCGTTCGAGATGAAAGAGATCATTGGATTGTGTCTGAGCACGGCGCTCGTCGTGATGCTGGCTGCGGCATTCGTTCAACAGCTCCATACCTCCGAGGCCGGCGCGCGGAGCTGTTACAGCTTCTGCGCCGAGGCGCAGACCAGATGGGCTCGCACTACCGGCACATCGTGTACGTCGAGAACGACTGCGACTACTGGCTACAGTGCTCGGTGTGGACCGACGTGGATCCCCATCCGCCGAAGATGCTCACCGTCGACGGGATGCGACGGAGCACGCGGAGACCAACGGGGGCTCGCGGTACGATGATCCGAGAGCATTCGGCGTTTGTCACCGAAAGTAAGCTCAACTGCACGGAGGACGGCTCGGGACGGACATGCCGGGGCACGGCGCAGCGCGACGCGCGCGTTCGGCGGACGGGGCGCCTTGCAATCGTGGCCGGATGGACTTGGTAAGTGGGCCCACGCAAGGCGCCCCTCGGAGCTCGCGCCAATCGCCGATGGTTGCTGTCGTGGCGCTTGGCACTCACACGCCGCCGAACCCCCACATCACGCTCCGCCATGCCCCTCCATATGTCGACTTCTACATAGGAGAACAGCTCGGGATGGGCAGCACAGCGATTGGGCGGGAGGCTAGTCGTGTGTGGACGTGAGGAGACGGCCGAGCGGGCCCCGATCGCGAGCACGCCCGTCCCTAGCTGTTCTCCGGTCGTGCAGTTGGATCATGATCAGCGATTTGGCGCTTCGCGATTCAGTAGTCGGAGGACCTCCTGCAAGTCTTCCCACACCGGCTTCTTGAACTGTGGGCTGCGTAGCAAGAATGCCGGATGATAGGTTGGCATGACGGGGATACCTCGCCATTCGCCCCAGATTCCTCGCCACCTTCCAGCCGGAGGTACGCAGCTCAGGTTCTCCGCTGCGCAGCGGCCGAGCGCGACAATCGCTTTCGGCTGCACCAGCTCGAGCTGCGGGACCAAGAAGTGCGCGCATGCGGTAGCTTCGGTAGGGAGCGGCGTGCGGTTGTCGGGGGGACGACATTTCACCACGTTGCAGATGTAGACGCCGTCACGGTCGTAACCCATTGCGGCGATCATGCGGTCGAGCAGCTGGCCCGCGCGTCCGACGAATGGCAAGCCCTGCTGATCCTCGTGAAACCCCGGGCCTTCGCCCACGAAAACCAGGTCGGTATCCGGCGTACCTCGGGCAAAGACACTCTTGCTTCGCCCCCGGTGCAGCTCGCAGCGCGTACACTCGGCCGCCGCGTCGGAGAGCAGCTGCAAGCGACCGTTCGTGTCCGGGTCGCTGCCGGGCGCTGCGGACACGCCTAGGGGTGCCTGAAGCGGGGGTACGGCCTCCGGCAGAGGAAACCCCGCGCCCCCGAGCGCTTTCTCCCAACGCAAAAGCTCCTGAGCGCTCGAGATGACCGCCGCGAGCTCATTTTCAGGGTCGCCCGACACGTTGGGGCGAGTATAGGCCGGTTTCGTTGACTTGGCCGTGGCCTGGTCGCTAATCTCGTATTCCAGGGAGATTCGAAGGGGAACATGTCACGAGCTCGGGTCTTGGCCATTGGGGACACGCATGTGGGGATGAAGCGCACCCACAATGAGGACGCCTTCATGTTGGCCGAGGAGGACAACCTCTACGTGGTGGCCGACGGGATGGGTGGACATGCTTCCGGCGAGGTTGCGAGCGGCATGGCCATCGACACTCTGCGTGAGTTCTTCCGGGCCACGAGCAGCGATCCCGAAGCGACCTGGCCGTACAAGATGGACAAGGCGCGAGGTTACGAAGAGAACCGGCTGATCACTGGCATCAAGCTCGCGAACCTCCGCATCTACGAAGCGGGTCAAAAAGATCCGCACATGCACAGCATGGGCACTACGGTGGTCGGCATACTCGTCGTCGAAGACGGCGTGTTGATCGCTCACGTCGGGGACAGCCGCGTGTACCGCATCCGCGAGGGCAAGATGGAGCAGCTCACGAGCGACCACTCGCTCCTCAACGACTACATCAAGATGAAGCGGCTCTCCGAAGAGGACATCGAAAATTTTCCGCTCAAGAACGTCATCGTTCGGGCGCTTGGGATGAAGTCCACTGTCAAGGTCGACACCGTGCTCGACCGTCCCGAAATCGGCGACATCTACGTCCTCTGTAGCGACGGTTTGTGTGGCCCGGTGTCGGACCCTGAGATCCAACACATCGTCGGGTCCCATCAAGACCTTCAGACCGCGGCCAACAAGCTGATCGAGAGCGCGAACGAAGCCGGCGGTCCCGACAACATCACGGTGGTGCTCACCAAGGTGATGGGTCTCAGCTGACTTCAATCCAGTGCATCGGCGTGATTACCGCGTTGGTCGCAGACCGAGTCACCGTCGTGCCCGGCCAGACCACGCACCGATCCAGCGTCACGCCGCCTGCTATGTCCACATCTTCGCCGATCACACTTCGCCGGACGTTCTCCGGCGGCTCGGCCGGCGTTGGCAAGATGCAGCCATCGACTGGCTCGACCCCTGGCCACTCGAGTGAACCTGAGGCGAGCTCTAGGTTCAGTCTGTGGTACTCCGACACGGTTCCGAGATCCGCCCAAGGCGACTCGTCGACGATTCCGAGCACGGGCGCACCAGTGTCGACCCATAGGCGATACGCGCTTCGGATGACGCAGCCGGATTCGGGCATCGCGGAAAAGGCCTCTGGCGCCAGGATGTGAACTCCGGTGAACATCAGCGCCTCGCGGACCCGCGCGTCGGAGGGGACGCCAAGAAGGGTCCGAACCCAGCCCTCCCCATCGATTCCGACCGCGCCGAAGCGTTCTGGGTCAGGTGTCGGTCTAAGTATCATCGTTGCAACAGCCCCTCGGGCGAGGTGTTCGGCACAGGCGCGTTGGAGGTCGGGCGCGAAGAGCGTGTCACCGTTCATGACAATCACGGAAGCCTGTGGGTCATCGAACGAAGAGTGGGCTTTTCGGAGGCCACCGCCGGTTCCAAGGAGGGTCGCTTCGCGGGAAAATCGCAGCTCTACACCGCGCGGACATGCCGCTTTTAGGGCGGATTCTACGTCGTCAGGCCGCGGGTGGGTGTTGGCGACGATCGTGCGCACCCCGCTGCGCGCCAGATGCTCCATCGCAAACGCCCCGAGTGGTCGATTGGCGACCGGCACGATTGGCTTGGGCCGGAGGTCGGTGAGCGGCTGGAGGCGCGTTCCGAGCCCGGCTGCTAAGAGCATGGCCTGCACGGGGGCATCGTAGTCGCCACTGCGCAATCGGACCAAGCAATGTGGGCGAACAAGGACCTATACTAGATGGGCACGAGGCGGAGATGAAGAAGATCCTGCTGACCGGCGCCGCTGGCTTCATTGGGAGCAACACGGCATCCGCGCTGCTGCGGCGTGGCGATATCGTCGTAGGGGTCGACAACCTCAACGACTATTATGATCCGGCTCGTAAGGAGGCGAACTTAGAGAAGGTCCGCGCGTTGGCTCCCGACCCGGAGAAGTTCATCTTCCATCGAACCGACATCCGCGACGATGCCGCGATCCAGGCTCTTTGCGCCGAGCACGCGTTCGACGCGATCATTCACCTCGCCGCAATGGCGGGCGTCCGCGCTTCGATCGCAGATCCGAAGCTCTACTTGGACGTGAACCTCGGAGGAACCCTCAACCTGCTCGAGGCGGCGCGACGCCACGGCCAGCCCATATTCGTCTTTGCTTCGACCTCGTCTGTGTATGGCCAAACCAACGTCATTCCCTTCGTCGAAAGCGATTGCGCCGACCGTCCCTTGGCTCCCTATCCAGCCAGCAAGCGGGCCGCCGAGCTCCTTGGCCATTCGTACTTCCACCTGTTCGGGCAGAACTTCACCGCCCTTCGGTTCTTCACCGTCTACGGCCCGCGCGGCCGCCCCGACATGATGGCCTACAGGGTGTTGGACAACATTTTTCACGGTGCGGAGGTGCCTCTGTACAACCGCGGCCAGATGCACCGCGATTGGACCTATGTCGACGACATCGTGCAGGGCCTGATCGCCGCGGCGGATCGCCCGCTCGGCTACGAGGTCATCAACCTCGGCCGAGGACAGCCGACGCTGCTCGCCGATTTCGTTCGACTCATCGAGGATCAGGCGGGAAAGCGCTCGAACCTGATCGACAAGCCTATGCCCGCGGCTGACATAGAGTACACCTACGCCAATGTGGACCGCGCAAAAGAACTCCTCGGTTACGCCCCCTCGGTGACCGTCGAACAGGGCGTAAGGGAGTTTTGGCTGTGGTATCAGGACGCGGTCCTGGGGATTCGCGGGTCATGAGGCGGTTCCGGACGCGCACCTCTCAGTTCTTGATCGACGTGAGCGTTCTGACGCTCGCTTTTTTTCTGGCGATGCTGGTCCGCTTCGACTGGAACGTGCCCAGCGTGATGTTTCGGCAGCTGATAATCGTGCTTCCGTACGTGGTGCTGTTGCAGTACGCGTTCCTGTCCGGGTTCGGGATCACCCGCTTTTCATGGCGCTACATCAGCCTTCGCGACGCCGTGCGAATCTTCGCTGCGATCGCATCTGCAACGGCGTTGTTGGTTGCGCTTCGATTGCTGAGCCCGATCCTGGTCGACCGCTTCCCACTTGCGCGTTACGGCATCGTTCCGCTCGGGGTGTTGCTTGGCGATTTCGTAGTAGCGTTCATCGGGCTGACGGGGGTGCGGGCGCTTCGACGGATGCTCGGCGAACGCGTGGCGTTCAAACAGCATACACGCGAGACAAAGCCGCGCCTGCCAACGCTGCTCGTCGGGGCGGGTCAAGGTGGCGTTCTGATCGCCCAGGAGATTTCGCGCCGCCCCGATCTCGGGATCTTACCGGTCGCGTTCGTCGATGACGACCCCGTGAAGCAAGGCGCGGTGATTCACGGCATCAAGGTCCAGGGCACCACGGCAGACCTGCTACGCCTCGCTCAGCGGTACGAGGCGAAGCAGGCGCTGATCACGATTTCGAACGCGCCGGGATCGGCGATCCGTCGCATCACCGAGAGTTGCAAAGACGCTGGCCTCACCGCGAAGATCGTTCCCGGCGCCTATGAAATCGTTGGCGGGCGCGTAAACCTTTCGCGCATTCGGGAGGTTGCCATCGAGGACCTCCTGCGGCGCGAGCAGGTGAAGTTGAACACCGAGTCGGTCGCCGGCGTCGTTCGCGGGCAGCCTGTCATGGTCACCGGCGCCGGGGGGAGCATCGGCTCGGAGCTCTGCCGCCAAGTTGCAGCGTACCGACCTTCCCGCCTCGTGCTGGTTGAGCGAGCCGAAAACAATCTGTTCGAGATTCACTCCGAGCTTCGCAACCGGTTTTCACATATCGAGGTCATCCCCTGTGTCGCCGACATCACGGACGTGCCGCGAATCACACAGGTGTTCCGCGAATATCGGCCGATAGTCGTCTTCCACGCGGCGGCTCACAAGCACGTGCCGATGATGGAATGGAATCCGCAGGAGGCGGTGAAAAACAACATCCTCGGCACCCAAGTGGTCGCCGACCTGGCCGACAGCTTGGCGGTTGCGCGGTTCGTGATGATCTCGACCGACAAGGCCGTAAACCCGAAATCGGTGATGGGCGCCACCAAGCGGGCAGCGGAGCTTTATGTCCAAGCCCTTTCCCTCAAGAGCGCCACCCAGTTTGCCACCGTGCGCTTCGGCAACGTGCTCGGCTCTGCCGGGAGCGTGATTCCCATCTTCCGGAGGCAGATTCAAAACGGCGGACCCATCACGGTGACGCATCCCGACATGACGCGCTATTTCATGACGATTCCGGAAGCCGTGCAGCTGGTGATGCAGGCGGCCGCGCTGAGCCAAGGTGGCGAGACCTTCATCCTGGACATGGGGCAGCCGATTCGCATCGTCGACCTGGCTCGTGACCTGATCCGGCTCAGCGGGCTCGAACCGGACAAGGATATCGAGATTCGGTTTACGGGCGTTCGCCCAGGGGAGAAACTGTTCGAAGAGCTTTCGACGATGAGCGAGGGCATCGAGCGCACGACACACCCCAAGATCTTCACCGGGACGTACGACTCGCCTCACCTGCCAGGGCTTCGCGCGCAATTCGACACACTTGCGGCGCTTTGCAAGACTGCAGACCCTAAGCCGATACGGCGGGCCCTCGCGCAGCTCGTTCCGGAATACGGAAACGATCGTGCGGAGAGCGAGCCTCCCGCGCGGGCCAGTCAATCGTTTCAAGAGTCCAAACCTAGGGAGAGCGTGTGAAGATTCTAGTGACCGGAGGCGCTGGCTTCATAGGGAGTCATGTTGCGGAGGCCGCCCTCGAGGCGGGACACGAAGTTCAGGTCGTCGACGACCTGAGCACCGGCCGGACGGAAAACCTCCCTCCGAACGCCGACTTTCATCCGATCGACATCCGGAACGGTGAGGTGTTGCGCGAGCTCGCGCTCCAGTTCAAGCCGGACGCGATCAGTCACCACGCGGCTCAGGCGAGCGTCACCGTTAGCGTGCGCGAGCCGGTCTTCGATGCCGACGTCAACGTGCTGGGCTCGCTGAACGTTGCCAACGTCGCACTCGAGTGTGGGAGCCGGCTGATCTTCTCGAGCACCGGAGGGGCGCTCTACGGTGAGGTCCCGGACGGGCAAGCCGCCGGCGAAGACTGGCCAGCGCTGCCTCTGAGCCCCTATGCGTGCAGTAAGGCCAGCTTCGAGCTTTACCTGCGGGCCTACGGCCAGACCTCCAGTCTGCGCTACACGATCCTCCGATACGGGAACGTGTACGGGCCACGGCAGGATCCTCACGGCGAAGCTGGCGTTGTCTCGATTTTTCTCCAGCGGCTGTTTGCTAGGGAGCCGATTCAGATCAACGCGCGCGTCAGGGAGGGAGACGACGGCTGTGTTCGCGATTACGTCTACGTCCGCGACTCGGTGCGCGCGAACCTCGCTGCATTCGAGGGCGCACTCGACGGCCGCACGATCAACATCGCGACCGGCATCGAAACCTCGACGCGAACGCTCGCCGAGCTGCTGGTAAGCCTCGTCGACAAGCCAGCCATCGTCAATGACGGCGCCCAGCGTCCCGGTGACCTGGAGCGATCCGTTCTCGATCCCGCGGTCATGGTTTCAATTCTCGGGGAGCCAACCCCATTGGAACGAGGTTTGACCGCCACGACCGAATGGTTCCGCCACCAGGTACAATCATCGTGACCGAGCGCGTTGCGGTCGTAGGTCTTGGGTACGTAGGTCTCCCGGTGGCCTTGGCCTTTGCCCGAAGGTTCGAGGACACGGTCGGGTTTGACGTCTCCGAGGCCCGCGTGAGCTCACTGTCCGCGAACGACGATTGGACCGGCGAGGTGACCGAGGCCGAGCTCCGCGAAAGCACTCTCAAGCTCAGCAGCGATCCCGCCGATCTCCGCGGCTGCACCTTCTTCGTCGTCGCGGTGCCGACCCCGATCGACGCTGATCGGCGCCCGGATCTCGGGCCGCTCCTGTCTGCGACCCGGATCGTGGGCACCGCTCTCGCGCCGGGGGCCGTGGTCGTCTACGAGTCGACCGTTTATCCTGGGGTGACCGAGGAGCAATGTGGGCCGCTCCTTGCCGAAACCTCAGGGCTGCGCCAATCGCGGGACTTCAAGCTTGGCTATTCGCCGGAGCGCATCAACCCAGGTGACAAGCTCCACACTTTCGAGAAAATCATCAAGGTGGTTTCAGGTGAAGATGCCGAGGCGTTGGACCGCGTGGCTCGCGTCTACGAGAGCGTGGTCGACGCAGGCGTTCATCGCGCGGCTTCGATCAAAGTCGCGGAGGCTGCGAAGGTCATAGAGAACACCCAGCGCGACCTCAACATCGCGTTGATGAACGAGCTCGCGTTGATCTTCGATCGCATGGGCATTCGAACGAGAGACGTGCTTGAAGCCGCGGGAACCAAGTGGAACTTCCTGCGGTTCACGCCCGGCCTGGTCGGAGGGCACTGTATCGGGGTCGACCCGTACTACCTGACCGCGAAAGCCGAAGCGCTTGGATACCATCCTGAGGTTATTCTCGCCGGACGCCGCATCAACGACAATATGGGCCGCTACGTGGCTCAGCGAACCATCAAGCTGCTTCGCAAGCAAGATCACGCCATCAAGGGTGCGCGCATCGGTGTGCTTGGACTGACGTTCAAAGAGAACGTGCCCGACCTGAGGAACAGCCGGGTGCCCGACATCATCAACGAACTCCGCGAGTACGGCATCGACCCGATCGTCCACGACCCGATGGCCTCCGCTGAGGAAGCGCTCCGCGAGTACGGTACTGAGCTTCGGCCCTTCGACGCGCTGACCGAGCTCGACGGTGTCATCCTCGCGGTCCCCCATCAGCAGTACCTCGATCAGCTCGATCGTATCGTCGGTAGCGTCCGCGAGGGCGGGCTGTTCATCGACGTGAAGTCCCTGCTTAGCGCCGACGACCTGAGAAGCGACCTGCTCTACTGGAGCCTCTGAGCCGCTAGAACAGGCGCTCGGGGATGAAAATGATGTCCCCCGCGGCGACTTCGACGTCCTCGGCTTGGCCCTTCGTGACGCGCGCTACGGGAACCCGATAGCGGATGATCTCTTCCCCTACCCGTCGCGTGACGACGGTCCCGTCGCGGTCGGCCAGTGAAGAGAAGCCCCCTGCCATGCTGATGGCTTGCACGACCGTCATGCCGGGTTCGAGGGGGAACGTGCCCGGATTGGCCACTGCGCCCACCACGCTGATACGTTTGGACACATACTTCTCGATGTACACCGATACGTGCGGATTGCGCATCAGGTCCCGGCCACGGAGCTCGGTTTGGATCTTTGCGGCCACTTCGGTCGGCTCGAGGCCGTTGACCTGAACGGCGCCGAGGAGTGGGAAGTTGATGGTGCCGTCAGGGGCCACTTGGTGGCTCCCCGTCATCGCATCCTCACCGTAGACGCGCACCGAGAACACGTCACCCGGCCCGAGGGTCGTGTCGTCGGTGGCAGGAGGTGGTACCTCGGTGGCTTGCACGCCGCGCTTGCTACAAGCCGACGAGTTGAACGCCAGGAGTAGAAGAGTCGTGATTAGTAGAATACGCGGAGACCAAGCCATGCTTCAAACCTCTGATAGTCCGCAGCGGGATCGAGCAGCGGCAGCGGATCCGTCCCTAGGTCTAGGTATTGGAACTCGGTGAAGTCCGCGAGGTAGCCGACTTCTCCGAACAAGGCCAACCAGGCCTTGAACCGGTACTCGCCGAAGACGCCAGCGTACAGGCGAGTGTCTTCACGATTGGGCTGGTTGCCAAGCAGTGTGCCGTCCGGGCTCAGCGCGAGGCCCGATTTGTCGAACGACGCCCAGACCTTGACGCCCAGCTGAAGCGCGCCCGAGAGGGTAAACCGCGCGTCCGCGTAGAGACGGTTCTCCAGGGTGTAGTTGCCGATGAATGATGGGCGATAGTCACGGTTGAAGCCCGCGACTAGGACTACCGTGGATCGAGGACGCCAAGTCGCGTCCACGCGGGCGATCACCCCGTCGAAATCTTCGCCGATGTCATAGAACCCCACAGCGTATCCGATCATTGCCGTGAGAGAGAGCCTCTCCGTGATCGCACCGTTGTAGCCGATCAAGTTAGAGACTCGGTTGTTGTCGGAGAGCAGTGTCGCAGAGGCGAGGATCTCATCCGGGTTTTGGAATCTCTGGCTGGCATAGTCGAAGGTGTAGACCAGGGCCGAGGTCGGAAAGAACAGCCAACTCAACGAGGCCGGCACCCGATGGGTCATGTTGTTTCCGTATTGGAAGATGCTCGCGTCGAAGAACCCGATAACGTTGGTGTAGCCTACCCGGCCCTCGAGCACCTTGCTTTTGCTGCGGCCCACGAGATCGAGTGACGCCGTGTTGTGATTGCTTCCGTAACTCGCCGTTTCGCCCTGCGCGGTGGTTGGGTTGGTGAACGGACGCACGGTTCGGAGAAAGACGTCCCGCACCTGCAAGGAAAAGACCTCGGAGGGGTTGTAGGAGACGTCGACGTGCGCGTCCGCACCGAGGTTGTCGGGGATCCGATCGAGGAAGTAGTGGTAGTACCTCGCGCCGAGGCCGGCCCGAAACTGGATTTTCTGAGGTTCGGCCTTGTTCGTCTCGCCCTGGCTCTGCCGCTCAGCCCCCTCGGTGGCAACGTCGAGATACCCGGTTAGACGGAGGATAAAGGAGTCTTCTTGGTTGGTGTTTTGAAGGAAAACATTCGAATCGTAGCCACCCTCGAGTGACAGGCCCGGGTGCAAGACGAGCCGTCCGGCCTTGAAGCCGGGGCCCTCACTGGCCGCGCGGTCGGCGCTAAAGGCCTGCGCGTCCGCGGTTGCTGGCAGCAACGCGACGCCCAACACGGCTACCAAAGCCAGAGCGAGCTCTAACCTCGAGCAGCAGCGCATGATCCCTTGCTCCCCCGGCGCATACAAAAACCATTCCGCTAGCTAGTTGACTCCACTGATCGGTGGGGGGATGTATGGGATCGGCCAGTTCGGCACGCTGGTGATCACGGCGGGATTCTCGTCCGGAGCGAACAGATCGACCTCTTCTTTCACCTGGGTGTCGCCTGTGTCGAATAGATCCTGACCCACGCACTGGTTCGCGGCTTGGACCAACATCTTGAACTTCTGGGACAGTACGCCGATCACGGTGAACTCGTGGTTGCTCCGGCCCAAGTCGCCGTCGGCAATCGCCTCGTTCAACGCGACCTCTCGGCGCTTGATATTTTGAAGGTTGGCATTGCACTGGCTGAGCTTGTCGTCCAAGCAGGTCGCCCGGATGATGTCCTTCTCACGCTTGGCGCTTTGAAGTGCCTGCGACTGGGCCGCGCAGCTTGCGCTCGCGTTCGCCACGGCGGCTTTCGCAGCCTTGGACTGCGCGGTCGGCGACATGGTTTCCTGCTCGGCGGAAGATCCTATCGGCTCGATCTTGACGACGTCGACCGTCGAGCTGCTGCCCTCCTGAGCCACTGCGTAGCCCAAGCTTCCCCCGGCCACCAAGGCGACCAAGAGCAGCTGTCCTACGGCCTTTATATGTCTAAACATCAATGATCTCCCCAACTTGCGCCGATTATACGCCGCACCTTTCTCGTGTCAATGGAAGCGCAATACAGTTAAGCAGGAATAGTGTGGTCAAGTCGAAGCTAATTTTGAGGCTGGAAAACAAAGGGATAACGGAAGGTGACACTGCCCCCGGCGGGCCCCGGGTTGAAGCGGAACCGGCTGATGGTCCTCGTCACACAGTCAGCGACGGCCGGGCTGCCGGTCGTATTCTCCGTCGCCTTGGCGTCGGTTACGTTGCCCCGCTCTTGGATGGTGAAAGTCACGGTGACCTTGCCGGACAGGTTTGGATTCCTGCGAAGCTCTGACTCATAGCAGCGAGTGATCGATTTCAAGCGCTGTTTGATCTGCCGCTGCACGAGCGCCGCATCGAACTCGCCGCTACCTCCCACGTCGCCGCCGCGGCTGAGCCCGACGTTGCCGCGGATCTCCCGCTCCTGGACTTCTTTGCCTTCTCGGGCAGCCTTGCCAACGCCCTTGGTCTTCTTGAGTGAGCCGAGGCCGGCCTTCTGGCCGCTGCCTCCGCCGCTACGCGTGCGCAGCTTGCCCGCTCCGCTGTTCGTCGCTACGCCGACACCGGATGCTTGCGCCAAGACATCCGCCGCGTTACCGGTGACGGCGCCGCCAGCGAGCACGTCACCTAGGGCTCCGCCTTCCCCGCCGAGTGCGCCGAGGAGCATTGCTTCGGCTTGTGCGGCGGCCTCTTGCGCGATGCGCGCGCGGCCTTCGGCGGTCGCGCCCGGCTCCTGTGCCGCCGTGGGTCGCCTACCTTCGGCCTTGGACGGCTTTTTGTCGGGCGCTTTGGTCTTCGCTTCTTCCTCTTCGCCCTCGCCCGCTTCCACCTCTTCCTCGACCGCAGGCGGCTCCATCGGCGCTTCGAAGATCAGGCGTGCCAGCCTCTCGGGCACCTCTTGGACGCCCTTGTCGACCTCCCAGTCGGCGTTCTCCATGTAGATGATGAACCCGAAGAACATCATGTATGAGAAGATGACCCAGGTCGTGAACGTCCAGTCGATGTTCTTGACGAACCCTCGCTGGACGGCGGCTGGCAGTTGTGGCTTCGGAGTGATTGGCGGCGCCGAGACGAACTCGAAGAAGACCGTGAAGTCCCCCATTCGGATGTTGCCGCGCGATGTGTCTGCGAGCTTGATCTGATAGTGCGTGCCGGCGTTTCGCGCCGCACCCGTTTCCCGGAGGTGCTCGAGCTTCTGCACGCCGCCGGGCAGCGCGACCTTGCCGGTCATATCCCCCGTGAAGTTCAGAATGTAGTCGTCACCGACGAGCTGGAAGAGCTCGAAGCGCGACTCGAGGTTCGCCGGCAGCGTCCCCGACCGGATGATGAGGTGGTTCTTGGCGGCCGTTCCGACCGAGACGGTCTCTCGGCTGCGCACGATGCGCTCCACGACGATTTTCTTGTCCCGAAAGAGACCGATGCGCAGGACCTTCGGGCCGGCGTGTTTCGTCGGGACCGCCTGCATCGCCATCGTCATGGCGCCAGGGCGCGTTCCCTGCCTCGGAGTCTGCGGTTGCGCCATTAAAACGGCTCCTTCTGCACACTGCGGACGACCTTGCGGAGGAAGCTCGTGCGAAGCTCGAGCACTTCATAACCCAAGTTGGATCGGTTGAGGATGTAAAACGCATTGGGCTTTTGCACCCGGCCCTCGATGACGATCTCTTCGAGCTGGATGACCCGTAGTCGGCGTTTCTTGCCGCCTTGGGCGAGCGTGGCGGTCATCGATACGACGACGAAAACCAGCGCAAGCAGTACCGTCGAAACCCATCGTTTCATGAGGTGCCTCCCTGTTCGCGTTCGATCCGACGTCGGGCTCGCTTGATCATGCGATCCAAGTCGCGAAGGTACTCCTCCGACTGGTCGTCCTTGGCCAGACGCGGCCCCATTTCGCCGCGATAGGTCTTGAATTCGCCGACGGCCTTCTCGTACGAGGTGAGCTCGTCGAGGCCCGGGAAATCTCCGCCAGCAGTGAGAAAGAGCAGACCCAGGCCATAGTGTGCCTCGGGCAGTTTCGATCGCAGCTCGAGGGCTTGTCGATACGAGTGCTGGGCTTGCGTCCACTGTTTGCTCGCCCGATATGCGTCGCCGAGGTCAACGTGGACCTCCGGAAGCGTCGGGACCAGGCCCTCTGCGGCTTGGAAGTGAGAGAGAGCGTCTGGATAGTTGCCGCCCGCCAAGAGCTGAATCCCAAGCGCCATCCGTGCCTCTGCGTAGTTGGGGCGTAGCTGAACCGCTCGCTCGTATGCCGCCATCGCCTCGCGCAGCCGTCCGGGCTCGCTCTTGAGCTTCTCCCCTTGCAGGAAGTGGAGCTCGGCCATTTCCGGGTCGACTTGCAAGGCTTGCTCGAGGATCGAATCCGCGAGCTCATCTCGGCCTTGCGCGCGGCTCGCCTTCACGAGGGCCACCAGCGCAGGCACGAAGCGCTCGTCGCATTTCAGCGCGCGCCTTGCCGCCATCCATGCTTCGTCGAGGCGCCTCGCTTCGACCAACACCTCGGCGTAGAGCGCCTGCATCTCGAGGTTAGCGCGATACCGGTTGGCGAGCGGCTCGACCGTCGCCACCGCGTCTTGCACCCGACCTCGCCGGATCTGGATGGTCGAGATGCCCCGCGCGGCCGGCTCATAATCGGGCACCACTCGCAACGCGCGCCGGTAGTAGTCGTTCGCGTCCCGTTCGTTGCCCGTGCGGTCGGCGAGCACACCCAGATTGTAGAGTGCCGCGTATGCGTTGGCGTCTTTTTTCAGCGCTGCTTGGAAGCTCGTTTCGGCCGTGCTGGTATCGTTGCTGGCCGCGGCGCGAACCCCTTGGTTGAATGCCCTCTTGGCCTTCGAGGCCATCGTTGGTGAGGCTGAACGGCGGCACTGCTCGGCGTGCGTCGCACCCCAGGGGCTCTGCTCTTCGGAGGATCCCAACGCGCCTGCGGGGGCTCCTTCGGGCTGGCCGGCGCCCGGCGCTTCACCACCCGATGTGGGCTCAGGCCCAGTCGGCTCGGACGCCGACTTCCCCTTGCAGCCGTACGTGGCCAAGAGAATCAGGAGCATCGCTCCAATCAACAGCGTGGTGGGTGCCCGCAAGCGCATCACTGGTTCTCCTTGCTGATAGCAGGCGGCGCGATGCCAGGTCGAATCTCCAGCGTTTTGCCTCTCGGCGAACGCGCGAACTCACCGGGCACGTACCCTTGGAAGGTGGCGTCACGGGCCTGGGCCTCTGCGATGCACTCGGCGATGCGTTCGTCGCCGTAGGCTTGGAGCCGGTCGATGGCGACGCGGGTGTACTCGTCATCGAAGCTGCCGGCCCGGCCTGCGCGTGCGGCCAACGCGTACCGCGCGACGGCGAAGCACTCGACCGGGCGCACCTGAGTGTCGAGCACCTGACGAACCTTGTCCTCGAAATCGAGCTGGTATTCCTCACGTTCGTCGGGGCCCGCGCGACGGTACAGCCGTTTGAGGTCGAGCGGCAGCACGATGGGGGTGTTGAGGATCGAGCGCGCCAGGATTTCGTAGGATCGACCCTGGCGAACGTACGATGCGATGGTCCACTTTGGGCGCCTGTACGCGAAGACTGGCTCGTAGCCAACTGCGATCGACTGGGCCTGTTTGGAGCCGTTGCCCATCTGCTTCGTGATCGTGTCGATGTAGCCCTTGACCGTCTTCGGCTTACCCGGCCTGATCTGGAATTTCTCGAAGCCCGGGAGCTTGGTGTCCACGAGGCGGAACCGCGCTTCAGCCGCGTAACCTGCCGCAATCGAACCGGGGGGTTGCCCGCTGCGTTCGTACGCTGTCGTCACGTCCTTGAGCGCCGCGCGGTAGTCGTTCATGCGACCCCGCGCCTTCCAGGACTGCGCGATTCGCCAGTACGCCTGCACCACGGATTCACCGGCCTCGCCATCGTTGCCGTACACTCTGATGAACTCCCGCATGCCGCTGACCGCCTGCGGGTAGCGCCTCTGCATATAGGCCATCTCGGCTATTCGGTAGAGCGCGTTTCGTTTCGTCTCGGAGTCCCCGCCGGTGTCGTAGACGCGACGGTAGTACTTCGTCGCTTCGGGGTACCGCTGGAGTTGTTCGAGCAGGATGGCCGAGTTCACGAGACCGTCAGCGCGCTTGCTTTGAATCTCTGGGTCGGTCGATTTGGCGAAGCGCGGCGAGTCCGCAAGGACACGGTAGTTCTCGACCGCGCGGTCGAAGTCGAAGTTGCGGCTCGCGGTGTACGCGAGCTTGAAGTGGGCGTTTGCTAGGATCGCGTCGAGGCTCTTCTGCTCGTCGATGTCTTCTGCTTCACGAGGTCCGACATCGTCGATGATTCGCTGGTAGAGCTGGCCCGCGGACTCAAAGCGGTTGGTTGCCTCCAGCGCGAGGGCGGCATATTCGAGCGCGACAGGAGCCTGTCTGTCGTTGGGGTTGCTGTTGACCGCGGCCAGCAACATCGTGGCGGACTGCTCGTAGAGAAGCCGTTCCTCGGTTCCGGTCGTTTGGCCAGCGTGCTTGTAGACATCGAGGGCGTCCTGGTAGACCAGCGCATTGAGGTCCGCGCCTGCGCGGCAGATGGGCTTGTCGCGGTTGGCCGGCCTGCTGCAATCGATCTTCTCGGCCCGCGCCGAGAACGTGCAGCCTCGCTTCTGGATGTCGGTTGCAAGGCGTCGAATCTCTTCGGAGTCATCCGTCGCCATGGCCATGGCACGGAGGTTCTCCCAAGCGATTTGGCCAGTCGCGTCGGCCTCCGGACCCGAACATCGTTCCTCGTAGATGCGCGTGAACCGGCCGTCCGCCTGGGGCCAGTAGCCGTACCAGTAAAGAAGCAAGGCGTTGTTGTAGTCATACGCCGCGCGCACGCCCTCAGTGTCGCGACGAGGGCTTACGCGGTTGAGGTAGATCTCCCTGGCGCGTGCGAGCCGCTGCACTGTCTCCGGCATCGCGACCGGCTGGACAGACGGAGGCGCACCAGCTGGAAGTGGGGGCTCGCTACGGATGACCAGACGCCCCTCCTCGACATCGCGATCCGCGATCCGCTTCAATGATTCCACGACTCGTCGCGCGGAGTCAGCGAGGTAGCTGTCATCCAGGTTCGAGTCCCGGACCTCGGCGTACTCCGTGGCAGCCTGCTCGTAGTTTTTCGACCAGTACAAGGCGTCGGCGAGGTTGTAGTGGAGCTCGTAACCCTGCGGGTTGTTCGGGTACCGCTCCAGGTACCCTCGGTACGCGGTCGCTGCCAGCCCGTACTCGACCCGAGAGTCGCGACAGAGCCTCACGTTGCGCTCCTGCACGCACTGCTGACGCAGAGTACGAGCCAGCTGGTGGTGGTGGATTGCAGTGACGATGAGCGCGTTCTCGGCGAGCTGCTCTGCGTGTCGCTGTTCCGCTGGACGGTCCATGTTGGCGTTCCACCAGGGGCTTCCCTGCACGTACTCCGTGAGATCGGAGCGCGCGAGGATGGCGTTCTCGAACTCGTTGTGCATCTGATGAGCGACTGCAATGTCGTTGAGAACCTCGGGGATGCGGTAGTGGTTTGGCCATTTCATGATCGCCAACCGCCAAGCCGTGATGGCCTCCGGGTACTTTGCTTCGTCGAAGTACACCTGCCCGAGCCGCAAGTAGACCTCGGGCGTCCACGGCGTATGCTGCGGCAGCAACGAGGCATCTTGGATGCGCTCGATCCCGGTCGGCTGACCCTCGATCGGATCAGCAACCTGGTTCTCGTTCCAGTCGTCGTACGCGAATGCGATGCCGAGGTACTCGATCGCCTCGGGCCGAAGCTCGGAGCCGGCTTTGCCGGTTTCACTCCGCATGTCGTCCGACCACTGGACCAATCTGCCGAAGTGCTGGATCGCCTCTGGGTAGCGGCTTGCGCGGTAGTACGCCCACGCGACCTTGTAGAGCGCGAGGTTGTAGTTCCTGTCTTCGGGGTTCTCGAGGATGCGGCCATACGCTGCGATCGAGAGGTCGAGCGTGTTCTCGCCGCCGAAATCATCAAAGTGGTACTCACCGATCCGGAACCAGGTCTCGCTCACGAAGCGCGCCTGCGGTGTGATCGATTGGCAGCTCTCGTACGGGTTGATGAACACCCCAGCAACGGGGGCTCCGAGCGGGCGCCCGTCCAGCGTCAAAGCGGGGTACCTCGCCTGCGCTGCCAACGACGCGTCCGGGGGTGGCGGGCGCCAATCGGGATTGTAGTCGTACTTGTTGCTACAAACGAGCGCGAGCCACGCGGCAACCGCTTCCTCGGGGCGGCCCATCTCGTTCAGCGTGTACCCGATCAAGTAGTAGACGCCGTCGGAGCGCTCGTAAGTCGGGAACCGGCGCGCCAAGGTCTTGTACAGCGCAACCGTAGCCGTGAAGTCCGGCGACGTTGGCAGGTTGTCCTCAGCGGTGAGGTCGCCGGCCTCGCGGGCAGCTTGCGCGTCGTCGTAGAGCGTTTGGAACTGGAGGGCGCTTCGTTCAAAGTAGAGCTCGCCCAAGCGGAACATCGCGTCGGGGGTGTACTTCGGGTGCTGGGGGTAGCGGCGAATGAAGTCCTCAAAGACCCGAATCGAGCTCGCGCGGGCCTCGTTGAACGCGCGTTCTTCGGTTTTGAGCCTCTCGCCGTACCAGCGGTCGCGCTCGCGCCGTTGCTGGAGATACTGGCGCCGCACAAGTGAAGTGACAGTCGAGCGGAAGGCCTCTCCGCTTTCGGTGAAGCGTTCGACCTCTTCTTCGAGTTCCCGCAGGGCTTCGAGCTGTTGCTCGGTGGGAGGCGGCCGTTGGTCGACGATGCGTTTGCCCGTGTCCTGAAGGAACGGCGGCAAGGTGACGTCGGTCGCGCCCTCCCACGGCGTGGCCTCCACCTCCTGCGCGTCGGCCGGAAAGGAAGGCCCCCACCCGGTGAACCACAGCGCAAGGCACAGCAGTGAGGCGATGCGACGACGCATGGTCATTCCCCGGCCTCGCTGCCTTGGTTTTGGTCCATGACGTCGCGGAATTCGTCGTCGAGGGCCTGCATCTCTCTCGCGCGCTCGCGGGTCAACGCATCGATGCGCAGTCGATGATCCTCACGCCTCGCCCAGGAGACGTCGATTTTGCCGAGGTCCGCTCGCAGGACCAGGTCGTAGAAGCGGCCGTAGACACGATTGAAGTTGAGATACGTGATCGCGCCAACGACATCTTCGGTCTCGCCTTCGAGTGAACCGAGTGCGACACGATAGCGCGCGAGGTTGGCGGTCTCCTCGTCGACCACCACCAACATGTCCGAAACACGTTTTCGCACCACGACCGCGACCTCCGCGTCGCGTTGATCGAGCCGACGCTCCACGGCTGTCACACGCGAGAACGCAGCGTCGTATCCGGGCCCGCCCGCCCCCGCCAGCTGACGCTCCCGTTCGACTAGATCGATGAATTTTGCACGCCTTGCATCGTCCGCCTGGTATCGCTTGTCGCCCACGCCTACGTGGAGCCGGCCGACTTCCAGCCGGCGGCGAATCCAGGTGAGCTGTTGTTCGTACTCTTTGATCTGCGCTTCGTGCTTTTCGAGCTGCACGCGCAGCGCCTTGGGATCGACCTTCTCCGGATCGACGGCGACCAACCCCGTCCTCGACGCGACGATGCGAGCCTCGAGGCCGAGGATCTCGACGCGCAACCCTTGAAGGTCGCGTTCGGCCGCTCGGTACTCATCCAGTTTCTCGAAGTCGCGGTCGATGAAGTCTTCCGTCTCGACCGGCATCTTCATCACGTCGGCCTGGAGTTCCTGACGTCGCGAACGTACCCGCTCGACCTCGCCATGATGATCGCCTCGAGCGCGCGCCTCGCCGGTGATGAGCGTTCCGCGCGCACGGGCTGCACGGTTGCGGAGCCCCGTCGTCCTTTCGCGCTGCCGACGCAGATCGGAGAATACGCTGATCCGGTTCGGCGCGCTCAGCGCCGCGGTGATCCGTTGCGCGAGCTCGTCGGTTTCACGCACGAGCTGCTTGGCTTCGCTGAGGTCTGCGAGCATATCGAGCGCCCGCTGGTAGTCGCCTTCGAGATCGATCCAGCGCCGTGCCGACTCCGGGAGGAAGTCGTCAATATCGAAACTGTCTATGTTTTCACGCACAACTTGCCGAAAATAAGCGTGAAGATCCGGGTGCTCACGGCGCACACGATCCAGGTCGTCGCGAATGGGTCCGAAGGTGGCGCGGATCTCGTCGAACACCGCCTCTGCTTCCTCGTAGCGGCCGGTGCGCGCTAGGAGGTCTCCCCGCAGGACCTTGCCGTCGGCATTGAGCGGGCTGTCCGGCGCCGCCACCGAAAGCACTTCCAGCGCGCGCTCGGCTTGGATGGCGTCACCCATCCTGATGTACGTCCACGCACGCTCGTACAGCGCTTCGTCGAAGTGCGCCGAGGTCTGCTCGACGGCCCGATACGCCTCGATCGCCTGCTCGAGCTGCTCTGTTTCATAATAGAGCCGCCCGAGCGCAAGATAGGTCAGCTCGACGACCTGGCGCTCCTGTTCATTCGCAGGCTCGTGGCCGAGGACGCCGTGGAACGCCGCAATCGCGTCGAGGTATTCACCCTGTAACGTGTGAATGGTGCCCACGAAATATTTGGAGCGCAGCGAAAACTCGGTGTTGCTCGGGATGGCGATGAAGCCCTTGCGCGCCTGCTCGAGGCGGCCTTGGTCGACACCCCGAATCGCGGCATTGGGTGGCGCACTGAGCACGTCGTCGATTGGGACGGCGCGGTGGTACAAATACTTCGCGCGGAAATACGCCGTGGTCGCCAAAAGCGTGGATGACGGCAGAGCCTCGAGACGAACGAAATACGCGTCGACCTCCCGGAAGTCGCGGGTGTGAATGGCGATCTCGATCAGGCGGCTGAGCGCCATTTGGAGGTAGGGTGAGAAGGCAGGGTCACTGCTGCGGTCGATCACCTCCGCGTAGCGTTTCCGCGCGCCGAGGTTGTCGCCTGCAAGGAAGAGAGACTCCCCGAGCAGAAAGAGCGCCTCCGGGTACGCGCGATGCGTCGGATAGTGCTCGACGATGTCCGTGAGGAGAATGGCAGCGCGGAGGTAGTCTTCGAGGCGCAGGTAGAGCTCGCCGTCGGTGAGGCGCTCCTCGACGAACGTGTTGCTCTTGAGGTCGTACGGCCAGACCCGCGTGGCCATCAATCGCTGCGTATCCGATTCGAGATCGGACAGCTCGCGGTTCGCTGCGCTCGCGTCCTGTGCGGCAGCGTCAGGCGCAGCGGACGCAAAGAGGCCGACGACCAGGATGAAACCTAGCCAAACCCTTTGCGCTCGCCCTCTGCCAAGTGTTGGTGTGGGCGGCGATGTGGTCGCCCCACGAGGTCGCATTACCGATCGCCCTCACCACTTGAATCAGGTCGAATCTGTCTTTCGACGCGCTCGATGTATCGAACCGCTGGTCGCTCTTCGAGGGGCGTCGTCGGACCGCCCTTTTCGTAGCCCACGACGTGAACGGTCGAAACACGGCCTTCGGGCACTGCGAACGTGTAGGTGGAGCGCAGCTTGAAGCGGTACCCTTTGAGGTACGAAAAGACGCCGTAGCCGTGCCCTCGGTACTCGAGGTTGACCGTGAGTGTGTGCTCCCCCGGAATGATGCTCCCGTTGTAGACCTCGAACTCTTTCTGGTCGCCGAGCGTGCCTTCCTCATCGGCCTTGGTGAAGATCGGGGCGCCGTCGAGCGCGTAGACCACCCTCACCAGTCTGTAGGACTGCGACATGCGGTTCTCGTGGATGATGACTGCTTGACCACCTCCTACGACGCCTTCGAGCACCGTCTCGGCAAGCAACGAGAGCCTCGCCTTGGAGCGAAAGATCCGCTCCTTCAGCTCGTTGATCCGTTGCTCGAGGTCGCGAAGGCGTACCGCGTATGTGCCGGCGTCGATCGGTTTGCTTGGCGCGGCGGGCGCGGCCTCTTCCGGCGCAACGGAAGCCTCGGTGGGAGTGTCCGCCGCCGGTGCATCATTGGTCTGGGCCGCCGCGGTGGCGCCCTCGGCCCAAATACATGCCAGGCATATGCATGTCACAGCAGCTGAGAGCGCAACTATCCGGCGCATCGCGATTCCCCTCTAAGTGACCATCATCTGAAGCGAAATTGCCCCCTGACAGTCCCAGGGCTTATACCGCAGCGTCCGCAGGTGGGTCAACGAAGGTCCGGGGCCTTTCACGTGCCTGCGATCGGGCAGAAGCTCTGAATTGTCCTTCACTTGCAGGGGGGCGATCGAGTAGATCCTCTCGGAGTCTCAGACGTCGATCGATGTGTGGTCATCCGACGCAGTACTGGCACGGTGAGGACGGGGGCGCGTTTTGAGCGATCCCTCGGACGAAGTGCTGTTGGCAGCCTATCGAGAAGGCGATTCGGGCTCGTTCGAAACGTTGCTCAAACGATACCGTACGCCGCTTTTCAACTTCCTGTTGCGATCTGCTCGGGATCGCGGACGCGCCGAGGAACTGTATCAGGACGTCTGGATGAAAGTGATCGAGCGCTGCGACAAGTTCCGAGGAGAGGCAAAGTTCTCGACCTGGCTGTACAGCATCGCACGGAATCTCAGCATCGACCATCAGCGCAAGATGAAGTTCCGCGGACACGCCTCCCTCGATGCGACCCAGCCGAGATCGGACCAGCCCATGGTTGCGCGTGTATCAAACCCCGGCCCGTCGACCGAACAACTCGCGATCGGCGCGCGGACGAGGGAACGGATCGCCAGCGCTGTGGAGGGTCTGCCGGAAGAACAACGGGAGGTGTTTCTGCTCCGTCAGCTCCAGGGGCTGGCGTTCAAGGAGATCGCCGAGGTGGTCGGCGTTCCTGCAAACACCGTGAAGAGCCGCATGCGCTACGCCCTCGAGCGTTTGCAGCACATCTTGAGCGATCTGGAAGAGCCGCATGAACTGTGACGAGTGCAAAGAGCAAGTCTTCGAGCTGATCGAACGCGAGGTGGTCGATCCGGAGGGTGTCCGCGAGATCCTCGTGCGGTGTCCCGATTGCCGCGCGGCATTCGACGAGATGAAGGCGGCGTTGGCGGTGGCAGCGCGACTTCCGATCGAAGAGCCGGGGGCCGACCTCGACGCGGCCATTTTTCGGGCCGCAGCCGCGCGTACGCCCAGGGTCGTCCCGTTGCGAAAACGCCGACTGCAACCTCCGCCCTGGGCCATGGCAGCGATCGCGTTGCTCGCCGTTGGGATTGGAGTTTGGACGATCCCGCGGGAGGTGAGGCACGAAGGCGAGGTCGCCTCGAACGAGATGAAAAACGAGGAAGTGGCGCTCGTGGCCGAGCCGTTTCTCGACGAGGAAGCGGAGCTCGACGACACGATCGCCCACACGGAGCGCGCGGCTGCCAAGAGGAGGACAGCGCCGTCTGAGCCTGCGCCCCCAAGACGAACTGCCAAGTCCCCTGCGGACGAGCCGAGGGCCGTACGGATGGCCCAGGCCCCGGCATCCCAACCTGCAGCCGCAATGGCAGCAGGAGCGATCACGAAGTCGGGGTTGGCCGAAGCGGATTCTGCTGAATTACGGGCCCGCGAGAGGGAGCGATACGACGACGACGACGCGGCCTGCAAACGAACCGTCGATGAGATCGAACGTCTCAAGCGCGCTGACAGAGACTATGTGCCCCAGCCGGAAGAACAGCTTGCGATTGGCAAGTGCTACGCAACGCTCGACAACGCTGCCCAGGCTAGGAAATGGTTGCAGCGCGCCGCGGCGCATCGTGAGACCAGGGCGCGTGCGGAAGAAGCGCTCCGCCAGCTAACACCCGAGTAGCGCGCCACAAGCTCTTCATCGGCGAAACCGGTCGAGCAGGGCCCGCCATATGGGGCCTCCGCCCTCAGTCGCGTGCCCGCTCGTCCGCCGGGCCGCCGCAAGAGCTTCCGCGAGGTTGGCTGCGGTGTGCATCGCGTCGAGGGAAATGCCGGCGTCTGCGGTGGCCGCCTTCCAGCGCGAATCGACCCCCGTAAAGAAACAGACGCCGCCGAGCATCCTCGTGACTTCGTCTGCTGCGAACACTGCGGCGGCTCGCTCTGCGTTCGCTTCGCCGAGTTGTGTGAGATCGACGATCGCAATATCGACGTCGGCGTTGAGCATGGCGCGTCCGAGCGCGTCGACGCACTCGCTCAATGCCGTGGGCTCATGCACTCCCGACACGATCAAAGCGAACGCGTCATCGTCGATGCGCAACGGCTTTAGCGGTTTCGCCGCGCGTGCTTCGGCGGTTTGGGTGACACGTTCTTCGCGCCCTAGCACGAATCCCTCGACTACGGCTGCGATGGAACGGCGCGAAAACTCTCCTGTGGGCGATTCGGCGGACTCCTCGACCGATCGCAACGCGAGGCGCACAATTTGAATCGCTGCGGATGGTGTGAGATCGAGCAAGGCGAGACGCCGGCCGAGGAGCGTCAGCACGGTGAAATACTCGCGGAACTCGAACGACTCGTAGTCGCCGCTTTCACGCTCCTCCGCAGGCAGCTCACTGAATAGAGGGAAAAGTGGCGCCACCTGGGCTCGGATCTCTTCGAATGCGACGCCTCCCGTCGGTGGTCTGGCTTCTTCGAGCAAGGCCCGAAAGCGCTCACTCGCCGGCTCCCCGTGGTTCACGATCGTCCTACTCTATCACTCTTTGGGGCGGCCATAATGCACCGTGATATAAACGCCGTTGATGGTTGCCACAATCCTCGTCGTCGACGACGAAAAGAACATCCGCCGCACCTTGCGGATGGTGCTCGAAGGTTCCGGGTTCAATACACTCGAGGCGTCATCAGCCGAGCAATGTCTCGAGACGCTCGAGAACAGCGAGGTCGACCTCCTGATCCTCGACGTTCGCCTTCCCCAAATGAGCGGCATCGAAGCGCTCCAAAAAATACGTAACGCGCCGGAGACTCGAAGGCTTCCGGTACTGATGGTTTCCGGCCATGCGTCGGTTGCCGAGGCGGTGCAAGCGGTGCAACTCGGTGCGACAGATTTCTTCGAGAAGCCACTCGATCGGGACCGTATTCTGCTCACCGTGCGCAACGCTTTGCAGACCTGGCAGCTCCAACGCGAGGTCGAGCAGCTGCGAGCCGACGTCGAGCATCGTTACGAGATGATCGGCGAGAGTCCGGCGATACTTTCGCTCTTTGCACAGCTCGAGAAGGTCGCGCCAACGAGCGGGCGCGTGCTCATTTCGGGAGAAAGCGGAACCGGTAAGGAGCTGATCGCGCGCGCGATTCATCGGCTCAGCCCCCGCGCCGACAAGCCGTTCATCAAGGTGAACTGTGCGGCCATTCCTGCCGAGCTGATCGAAAGCGAGCTGTTCGGATACGAGCGGGGCGCGTTCACCGGTGCGCAAGGGCGCAAGAGGGGTATGTTCGAGCTTGCCAACGGCGGCACCCTATTCCTCGACGAGATCGGCGACATGAGCGCGAGCGCACAGGCCAAGGTGTTGCGCGCCCTCCAGAGTGGGGAGATCTCTCGCGTCGGCGGCGAGAAAGCGATCTCGGTCGACGTGCGCGTATTGGCGGCGACGAACAAGGATCTCGAGATGGAGGTTAGAGACGGCCGTTTCCGAGAGGACCTCTACTTCCGTCTCAACGTCGTCCCTATCGTCTGTCCGCCGCTTCGTGAGAGAAAGGAAGACGTCGTTCTGCTGGTCAGGGGGTTTCTCCGCGAGTTCTCGATCGAAAACGGCCTTCGGGAGAAGCCGATCGACGACGAGGTCCTCCAGGCTTTGGCGGAGCGGCCCTGGCCGGGAAACGTTCGCGAGCTCCGCAACGTCGTGGAGCGCATGGCGATCTTGAGTGGCGACCGGATCACCCTCGACGATCTGCCCGAGGAGGGGGTCCTCAGTGAAGTTCGTCGCGAGTCCGCGTCACGCTCGGATCTGCCCCCTACGCAAGACAAGGCCGGCGAACGCCTTACTTTGCGGGAGTATCGAAGCCGCGCCGAAAAGGACTACATCCTTCAGACCCTCGACGAGGTGGGTTGGAACATCTCACGCGCCGCCACAATTCTCGGGGTCGAGCGCACCAACCTTCACAAGAAGATGCGCAGCTATGGTATCCGTCGAGAAGAGACATGATCCGTCGATCGATGAGACTGATATGGAGGGGCGCGGTCCTGGCTTTCCTGGTCTACGTGCTCTTTTTCGTCCAGCTCGGCGAGCGCTCAGCCTTTCAGCACCTGATGCGGGTGATGGACACCGAGGAGGCGCGGGAGCTCGGACGTGAGGTGAGCGCCGCGACGGAGCGCATCACGAAAGAGATCGGCGACCAGGTGCACGAAGTGACACAGCCCCCGGCGCAGGACGCAGGCGCTTCCCAAGTTCCGGAGGCGGTCTCGAACCAGCTGCAGGGCATCGTCGGCAACGCGTACGATCGCGAGCAGCGCATCGAAGCCGCCCGCAAGACCGATTCCCAGTAGCTTCCGCTCGTTCCGTTACGGCCACTCGAGTCGAAGGCGCTTCATCTTGCGCCACAGCGTCGTTGGGCTGAGGCCCAGGAGATTGGCTGCACGCTCTTTGTTCCCCTCGACTTGTCGGAGTACGCGAACGATGGCATTCCGTTCGACCTCCTGCACGATGTCTGCAAGCGATTGGCGTCCCAGATGCAAGCTGGCACCGTTGCCGTTGGATTTGGGAACGATGTCCGAGAGATGAATCTGGCCGTCTTGCGCCAAGGCCACGCCTTGCTCGATCAAGTTCTCGAGCTCTCGGATGTTTCCCGGGAAGTCGTAGCTGAGTAGGTAGTCCATGACGCCTGGGCCAAGAGAAGCTTGCCGCCCCATCTTCTTGCCGTACTTCTCGAGGAAGCTGTCGGTGATGGGGGCGATGTCCTCTTTGCGCTCCCGTAGTGGCGGCAGCTCGAAACGCGCGACATTTAGGCGGTAGTAGAGGTCCTCACGGAAGAGCTTCTCCTCGATGCGGCTTCGGAGTTCCTGGTTGGTTGCGGCGATGATCCGCGCATCGACGTAGATCGGCTTGTTGTCGCCCAGGCTGCGAATTTCGCCTTCTTGAATCGCGCGCAGCAGCTTCGCCTGAAGCGAAGGTGGCGTTTCGGCGATCTCATCGAAGAAGAAGGTGCCGCCGTTGGCTTCCTCAAAAAGGCCTTTGCGCGTCTGCACGGCGCCGGTGAACGCGCCTCGTACATGTCCAAAGAGCTCGCTCTCGAGAAGCGTTTCGGGGAGCGCAGCGCAGTTGATCGAGACGAACGGCCGGTCTGCGCGCAACGAGTTGGCGTGGATGGCTCGCGCGACCAATTCCTTGCCCGTGCCGCTTTCGCCGGTAATGAGGACCGTCGCGTCAGTGGGCGCGATGCGAATGATGCGTCCGAGGACGTCGCGAATCTCTGCGGAATGCCCGATGATGTTGCCGAAGTTATATCGCTCCCGAAAATCGGCGGCGATGGCGCGTTGCTCTCCTGCAAGCTGCCGCGTACGCGCAGCTCGCGAGACCTTGGTGAGCAGCTCCTCTTCGACAAAGGGCTTCTGAACGAAGTCGTGCGCGCCGCGGCGCATCGCCTCGACCGCGTCTTCGATCGTGCCGAAGGCGGTCATGACGATCACCTGGGTCAGTGGCGATTTTTCTCTGGTGCGCTGCAGTACTTCCAGGCCACCGACGTCTCCCATCCGCAAGTCGGTGATGACCAGGTCGTAGTCGCCCTCGACGACCATGGCGCGGGCCAACTCGCCGTCTTCTGCTTGGTCGACTTCATACCCCTCCGCCCGCAGCATCTCCAAAAGCATGCTGCGCGCATTGTCCTGATCATCGACAATTAGAATCCTGGCCATCCCCCAACCGGTTCCGTCTAGCCTTGACCTTACCGCAAATTGCGGTTTCGTGCCCGGTGCGTCAATCGAGCACGCGATGCATTGCGGCGAGCACCTCGTCCCGGAACTCCGCCGGGAAGATGAGACGCGGGCGCTCGATGCGCTTGTTTCGGAGCTGACCGAGCAGGAACGAGGCGTCGCCCAGGCGCTGCAGAGGTTGGTGGCGGAGCGCGACCCACATGCCGTCGGGGCTGGCGTCGGTGGGCTCGTAGTAGGGAACGTCTTCAGCGATGTCTAGCCAGACTGTGAGATCCGGGCGGAGCCCCCCGGCGGCGACGATTTCCTGGGCGCGAGCAAGCGCCTCATTCCACTGGTCGCGGCGGTTGTCGGGGAGCGGAATCGTTTTCGGAAGCTTGCGGCATCGAAGGCGCTTGCTGAGCTCTGCGAGCGTTGGGTCGCCGCCGTGCTCCCATGCGCTGAGACAACTGAGCAGCTCGGCGTCGTCCATTCGAAGGTACTCGCCAAGTGACAGCGACTCTCCGAGTGCGGCCGCTCGAAAGGCGGGCAGCAGCGGGTCGGGAGGAGATCCGTCAGAGATCAACTCGCTCACCCGTGTGAAAATCGCGCGCACCAACGCTTCTGCCGCGCGCGTGGCTTTGTGGTGGTAGACCTGCTGGTACATGTAGTGCCGCCCGAGGAAGAAGCTCTCCACTGGCGGCAGTCCCTTCCTGCCTTGTACCGCGAGCACCCATCGGTCGTTCACGCACGCGAATGTCAACGCCTGAAGCATCCAGTCGAGGTCGTAGACCCCGTAGCGAACGCCCGTCATGTGGCTGTCGCGCAACAGGTAGTCTGCGCGATCCACGTCCCATGTTCCGCTTACGCTTTGGCTGAGGTAGCCGAGCCGGTAGTTCCCGCTCAGCAAGCCCGTGACCCGTTCGGCCATGCCTGCGGAGATCGACTCCAAGGTCTGATGCACCTCCGTCGAGGGGTCGAGCAAGATCTCCTGCGTCCACTGCTCGTGATGCTTGGCGTGCGGAAGCACTTCTTCGAACAGGTGCGAAAACGGCCCGTGACCCAAGTCGTGCAACAATGCGGCGGCGAGCCCCTCCGCTCTCGCCTCGTCGTCGAGCCGCTGGTCAACCGGCAACTCTTCGCTGCAGGCGTCCATGCGGTGCTGAAGGGCCTGCATGACGTGCGCCGCGCCGACTGCGTGTGAAAAACGCGTGTGCTCCGCTCCGGGGAATGCGAGCGAGGCGAGCCCGAGCTGCCGAACGCGCCGCAGGCGTTGCACCTCCCGGGTGTCGAGGAGGGATCGTATGACCCGTTCCGCCAAGCCTTCAAAGGCGATCAAGCCGTGGACCGGGTCTCTGAGAATCACCCTCAACGGTACCACTGCGTGTTCAGAACGCCAGCGTCCCGAAGCGTCCATCTCGCGGCACGTCGATGCTCGACCCGCGCCGGACTACCACGATGGTGTCGGGCTGCCACAGAGGCAAGACCGGGATATCACGTGCCAGGATGCGCTGGACGCGCTCGTAGGCCGCCCGACGCTGCTTGCGGTCGACTTGGGTTCTGCCGAGCTCGAAGAGCCGGTCGAGCTCCTCGTTCTCGTAGCGCCATCGATTCGCGCCCTCAGTCTTTGGGCCCGGGATCCGCGACGAGTCGAAGAACCAGCTGAGCACGTGCGGTTCGACCACCTCGGGCACTTGCAGAAGAGTGATCTCGAAGCGGCCCCGGTTGAGGTCGGAGATCAGCGTCGCCGTCTCCGAGGGCCGGACGTCGACCTCGATGCCGACGTCTCGCAGCATTGCGGCAATTGCGCGGGCGAGCGACTGCCGAAATCGCTCGGACGTCGTCCGCAGCACGAGACGCATGCGAGGCTCGGAGCCAGGCGGATCGGGGAACCCGGCTGCGTCGAGCAGCGCACGAGCCCGGTCAGGATCGAAGCTGCGCGGTGGCAGCGAATCGACTTCCGCCCAATGATTGTGCGGAATCCAACTCTCGGTGACCCGCGCGAGCCCGTCGTATTTTGCACGCACTAGGAGCTCCCTGTCGATGGCGTACCCGATGGCGCGGCGCACCCGTACGTCATCGACCTTGGGCGACTTAGTGTGAAAACCGAGGTACATCGTAGATATGCCATCGGCGCTACGCGTTTCGAAACGCTCATCGTCTTGGAACATCGGAAGCAGAAGAGGTGGAATCGAGGCGATGGCGACGTCGCCCTGCCCGGCCAGCATTCGTAACGCCCGGGTGTTGTCGTCGCGGATCACCACTAAGCGCAACTTCGGGTACTTCGGCATTCCCCGGTGCCAGTAAGAGTTGGCGCGTAGCTCGAGGACTCCGGGCTGGCGTTGGACGAGGCGGTACGGCCCGGCGCCGACAGGAAACGGATCGTCGGGCGTGGCGACGCGTCGAAAAGCGTCCTCGCTTCGCACGATCGGGAGCTCGAGGTCCGTGAGAAAGGTGGCGTGCGGCTCGCGGAGCACGAAGAGGATGGTCCGCGGGTCGGATACGCGCATCTCGGCGATCCTTCGGTAGGTGTGCGCGTAACGGCTTCGGAGGCGTGGATCGACCACGCCCTGGAAGGTCGCGACCACGTCCTCCGCGTCGAGGGGGCTACCATCGCTGAAACGCAAGCCTTCGCGGAGCCGCACCTCGAATTGAGTCGAGCTCAAGGGGGTCACCGACTCCGCCAGGTCGGGAATCACCTCGAGCGTGCGCGGATCGATCGTTACCAGCGAGCCGAAGAGAAGTCGTGAAACGCGCAGGCCATAGGGGTCGCTCACGAATCGGGGGTCGAGCTGCTCGGCATCCCGCGGGAGCATCACGACCAATACGTCCGGGCTGTGCTCTGGGGACCGGCTGCAGCCGAGGCCGATCACTAGGACCAGGACGAGGGCGCTGCTAGGCTGCAGACGATGGCGCACCGAGCGCTTCTTTGTCTTGCGATCATCGGCCTGCTGGTCGTGAGCCCTGGCGCGCGCGCCAAGGGGCCGCAGCCGCTCGCACAAACGATCGCCAGCCTCGTCCGGCAGGCGGGGCTTGGTGATGGGATCGGGATTCATGTCGTTCGCCTGCACGATGCGAAGGAACTGTACCGCAATCGGGCCGAACGCCCTCGGAATCCTGCGTCCAACCAAAAGCTGCTTACCTCGGCGGCGGCACTTCGACGGTTGGGGCCAACGTTCCAGGCGGTCACCAGGGTAGAGGGCACCATCGAAAACGGACATGTGGCTCAGCTGGTGATCCGGCCATCCGCCGATCCGAGCTTGGGGTACGCCGGGCTGGCTACGTTGGCCGAGAACGTGCGTTTGCGAGGCGTGGACACGGTCGATCGGATCCTGATCGACGACACTTACTTCGATAGTCAGATCCTTCCGCCGGCGTTCGAGCAGCAGCCGAAGGAGGCCGCCGCGTTTCGCGCAGCCATCTCCGCGTTCGCCGTGAACCGCAACAGCTACGTCGTGCACCTCGGCCCGGGCCCCGAAGTCGGAGGCCCTGGGTGGGTCCGCGTGCTCGCCGGTGACTACGTGCGGATCGACAACCGCACGGTGACCACGGCGAGCGGCCCACCCAAGCCCCGCATCGACGACAAGCTCACCGATGACGGGCACCTCGCTATTCGTGTCGATGGCACGGTTCCGAAGCAGGTCCGCACACTGTACTACCGCCGCCGCGTCCCGGACCCGAAAGCGTATGCGGCGAGCTTGTTGGTGCGCGCACTGAAGAAAGCAGGCGTCGGGGGGACCCTGGTAGTCGGGTATGGACCCGTGAACGAACGGCAACCCCTGATTGGCAACATGACCTCTCCGCCGCTCAGCACGCTCCTCTACTCCATGGGCAAGTGGAGCGACAACTTCACCGCCGAGATGCTGTTGAAGATCATGGGCGCCCAGGCGGAGAAGCCAGGCACCTCCGCGCGCGGCATCATCGTCGTACGCGAAGAGCTCACGAAGATGGGCGTCGATACCGAGGGCCTCGTCATGGTCAACGGCTCCGGTCTCTTCGATGGAAACCAGGTCGCCCCGCGGCACCTGACGGAAACCTTGATGGCCGCCTATCACGATCCAGCGATCCGAGCCGAGTACGTCGCCCACCTCGCCGTAGCCGGCTCCGACGGAACCCTGAGGTCACGCCTCGAAGATCTCCCGCGCTCGAGAATGGTCCGAGCCAAGACGGGAACGCTGAGGGACGTGGTCGCGTTGTCGGGTTACGTGTTGGGGGAGCCCGGGCGATCGCTGGCGTTCAGCTTCTTGGCGAATGGGATTGCGGGGAAGCAGGGGGAGGCGAGGAAGCTGGCGGACGACATCGTGAGGGTGCTGGCCGAGTACGCCATCCAGCCCAACCCCGTCCACTAACCCCGTCACTGGCGCCGGCGCTGACCCCGTCACCGACCCCGTTCCTGCTACACCCTCACCAATGCCCCTCCTCCTTGTCCTTCTCTCCCTAACCCTTCCAAGCTGTGCGGGAACGCCACCGACCCTCGCCGAAACCCAGCCTTCCCCCATGCCCCCACCCATCGCCCCCATCCATCCTCACTCTGTCACTCTCCACGGCGACACCCGCGTCGACGACTATTTCTGGCTTCGCGAAAAAGGCTCGGCTGAGGTGACCGGGTACCTCAAGGCGGAGAATGCGTACGCCGAAGAGCGGATAGCGCCCACAGTGGAGCTTCAGCGAACGCTTTACGAAGAGATCCTGGGGCGCATTCAGGAGACGGATCAGAGTGCGCCGTACCGCAAGGGCGCGTTCGAATACTACCACCGCACCGAAGAGGGGAAGCAATATCGAACGTATTGTCGCCGCGAGCCGGGCAAGAGCGACACCGAGCAAGTCTTGCTCGACATGAACGCGCTGGCCGAAGATCGATCGTTTCTCAGCCTCGGTGTGTACGAGGTGTCGCCGGACGGCCATTATCTCGCGTTGTCCCTCGATGAGACCGGTTTCCGTGACTACACGCTCCAGATCAAAGATCTCCGCTCGGGCGAAGCACTCGCGGAGCGAATGGAAAAGGTGCAGTCGGTGGCCTGGGCGAGCGACAGCCAGACGCTCTTCTACACCGTGGACGACGACACCAAGCGGCCCCACAGGGTCCTGCGGCATCGCCTCGGCGCGAGGGGCGAAGACGCGCTCGTCCACCAAGAGGACGACGAGCGGTTCCGAGTGGCGGTGTGGCGTTCGCGGAGCGGGCAGTACATCTTCCGGGGCGCGTTCAGCCACACGACCAGCGAAATCGGATTCGTGCCGGCGTCCGAGCCTGCGGCCAGGTGGCGGCTGGTCGCGGAGCGCAGGCAAGGCCACGAGTACGACGTCGAGCACCACGCCCGCGACTTCTTGATCCGCACCAATGACCGCGGACGGAATTTCCGCGTTGTCCGGGCGCCGGTCGACAATCCTGGTCCGTCGTGGTGGGGCGAGCTGGTCGCTCACCGCGACGGAGTGATGGTCGAAGGCTTGGACGTCTTCGAGGATTTCTACGTGCTGCGCGAACGCGAAGCTGGCCTTCCATACATTCGCGTCTCGAGTTTTGTTGATGACGATTCGCATCGCGTCGCGATCGACGAGCCGGTGTACGCGCTTTACTCAGGCGCCAATGAAGAGTTTTCGACCAGCACCTATCGCTTTCGCTACGAGTCCCTGACGAGGCCAGACTCGGTCTTCGACTATGACGTTCGCTCGAAGGCACGAAGCCTGGTGAAGCAGCTCGAAGTGCTCGGCGGGTACGACCCGTCCGAGTACGAATCGGAGCGCCTCTGGGCGACTGCCCAAGACGGAACCCGGGTTCCGGTTTCCGTCGTCTACAAGAAGGGTGCCCCCAAGGACGGCTCGGCCGCGATGTTGCTCGTCGGCTACGGGGCGTATGGCTATCCGTACCCCACTGGGTTTTCGCATTCGCGTGTGAGCTTGCTCGATCGCGGCGTGACCTATGCGATCGCACACGTCCGTGGCGGAGGCGAGCTTGGCAAGCGGTGGCACGACCAAGGTCGCATGGAGTACAAAATGCATACCTTCACGGACTTCATCGCGGTCGCCGAGCACCTGATTGCAAGTGGTTACACCTCCAGCGAACGTCTAGCGATTCAGGGCGGCAGCGCGGGCGGTTTGCTCATGGGCGCGGTCAGCAACCTGCGCCCCGATCTGTTCGGCGTCGTCGTCTCGCTGGTCCCGTTCGTGGACGTCCTCAACACGATGCTCGATGACACGCTTCCGCTCACGGTTGGAGAGTACGAGGAGTGGGGAGACCCAAACCGGCCGGATGCTTACTCCCGCATCAGAGCGTACTGTCCGTACACCAACATCGAGGCGCAGCCCTACCCGACCATGCTCGTGCGCACGTCCCTCAACGACAGTCAGGTGATGTATTGGGAGCCGGCGAAGTACGTCGCAAAGCTTCGGGCGCACAAGACCAACGACAACCCGCTGATCTTCAAGATCAACATGGACGCCGGACATGGCGGGGCCTCCGGGCGATACGACTACTTGAAAGAGACCGCGCTCGACTACGCGTTCATCCTGACCCAGCTGCAGTAGCCTCGGTGCGTGCAACGGCATCCCCGGAGGACTCCTCGCGACGGGCGTGCCGGTGCACGGCGCGGAGACTCGCGGCCCGAGGCTCGAGTTCTAAGACATGTTCCGGCCCTGGCACTGACGTACGTCGACTTCTACGGAGGAGGACGGGTTGGGATGGGCAGCACAGCGATTGGGCGGGAGGCTAGCCCAACGCAGTTAATTGCGGTTGCGACGTGAGCGTGGGGCTGGGACCGGATTGCCCGTCTTGCACGCCAGCCAGTGCAAGATATCGAGCGACGATAGCAGACCAACGACCTTTCCGGCCGCGTCGACGACCGGAAGCCGGTGGATGCCTTCGTAGGCCATCAAGGCCGCAGCTTTGGAAAGCGATTGGTCCTCGTGCGCTGTGAACGACATTGAAGTCATGATGTCCCTCACTCGACCCTCGGACGTCACGCCATGCCGGAGGAGGTCGGTCTTCGAGACGACGCCCACAGGTCTTCCCTCGTCGTCGACCACGGGTGCGCCGCTATACCCGCCACTGAGCAGGCACCTCGCCAATGCGGGCAGGGTCACGTCTTCGGTCACACATTGAACATTGAGGCTCATGATGCGTGACACCGGCGTGCAGTCGGCACGCTCGTGAAGCTTCCGCACGAACCCTTCGCGTTCTCCAGCTGCGAGAAAGCGCTGGAAGGACTGCCGAGGCGTCGGCGCGCTGCTCTTGTAGCAATGCAGCAGACCACTTTGCTCCTCCCGATCGAACGACAGCCCGATGTACTCCTCGCAGTCGACGCACTCGTTGACCCGCACGGTCCGCGTCTGTGGGGGGCAATAGACCGTGGAATACGAGGCAGTCTGTCCGTCTGCCGCCAGCGTCTGACGGACGCGAATCTCAAGCTCGTAGTGCGGCGCCTTTGAAGCCATCAGCGTCCCTAGGAGGAGAGTATGCGGGATGGGATTTGGCATCAAGGGTGTCGGCGATGGGGTCAGTGGCAGCGACCGAGCCTCGGGTCTCGAGATCATTGGCGCAGTGATCGTGAATTAGGAACGCCGGCGGGGTTTCCCTCGCCGGCGCGTCGTCTCTGCAAGCGCTGCCGCCTGCTCTTTGATCTGTCGCCGAATCTTCCCGAGTGCCTGCTCCTGCAGCTGCCGGATTCGTTCGCGGGACAGGTTGTACTTGTCGCCGATCTCTTTCAGCGTCAGCTCGTCCTCGTCGTCGAGGCCGAAGCGCCAGCGGAGGATGCGGGCCTCCATGGGGGTCAGCGTGTCGAGGAGCCTGCGCACCTCGTCGCTCCACTTGCGGGAGACGAGCCGCTCGTACGGGCGTCGGCACGTTTTCCTCTTCGAGGAAGTCGATGAACTTGCGGCCGTCCTCATCGTTGACCGGGACGGTCGAGCGAGAACGGAGTCTCCGCCCAGTAGCCCTTGATCTTTCTCGAGCTTCTCGGCGGCGATGCCCGTCTCCTTTCTCGAGTTCCTCGGGCGTCGGCTCCTTGCCGGTCCGGGTCGCGATGGCCTGGGTCGCGCGCGCGACGCGGTTGTACGTGTCGAGCATGTGCACCGGGATACGAACCGCGCGGCCCTTGTCGGCGAGTGCGCGGCTGATCGCGTGCCGGATCCACCACGACGCGTACGTGCTGAAGCGGTAACCGCGGTTGTGGTCGAAGCGCTCGACGGCCTTCATCAGGCCGATGTTGCCCTCCTGGATGAGGTCGATGAGCGGGCAGCCGGCCGCGGTTGTAGCGGCGGGCAATCGACACCACGAGACGCAGGTCGCCGCGACGAAGCGGTTTCTTTCGCGCGCTGCTGCGCCTTTCTGCGCGCCGCGCACGTGTTGCAGGTACCGCTTGAACGTGGGCGTCACGCGGACGTGGTCACCGACGATGTCACGCTCGTCTGGCGAAGTCGCCGGCGAGGCGGTGCACCGCGCGGTCCGACTCCTGGACGAACAGACGGTCGCTGTCGCAGCTCGCGCATCTTGGTCGAGAGCTGCAGACAGATGATCGTTCCAGCGCGCTTTCCTGTCGCTTTGCCGAGCTTTCTCGGCCTTCGCGCTCTTGCCGAGCTTGCGGAGCGACGCGAGCTCGGGGAGCGGCTGGTCCTCGACGCGCGCCTCGATGACGGCGCGACGCTCTCGAAGCACGACGGTAGCTGAGCAGAGCCTCCCAGTAGCCGATTTCGAGCCGCTCCACCTGCTTGGCGGCTTCGATCTCCTCTTGAGCTGAGCACCCGATGACCGATCATCTCCCGGAAGTACCGAGTGAGGGTCGAGTCTCCGGCGCCCTGGCGCTCGAACTCCTTGAGAGCCTTTCTCGCTCTCGGCGCGAGCCTTCTCGAGCTGCTCCTTTGCTGGGCTCCGACCGCCCCGGCAGACGGCTGCTGCCGCCCCGGGCTTGGCTCCCGGCGGGCTTCTGAGCCTCGGCCTCAGCCTTTCGGCTCCGGTCGCTTGGATGCCTTGGCCGCACCTGGGCTCTTCCTACGTGGACTGTCCTGTCGTTGCCTGTTCTGTCGCTGCCTGTCTTGCCATTTTCCCTCTCGCCTTCCGGTGGCGCCCCGCGATGTGTGGCACCCCGCATGTACTGGCTGAACACTCGAAACCGCCCGACTCTTCCACCGAGCGTGAACCATCGCTGTGGTCGAGTAGGATCCGATGCACGCACCGTGCCGCAATGCAGCAGCGAGCCTGTGATCCGCCCCTCGAACGCGTGCCTTTGTCGTGGGGGTCACTGGGAGTATATGGGTCCTCGAGCTGACCTCTGGGAAGGGGTATTCGCGTGTTTCTGCGGGTACGAATTCCAGTGACAATGCCTGCTCGTCGCGAGCTACTGGAATCCCTGCGGCGGCAGGTCCTCGTGCTCGCTGCTAGCCGCCCTCTCCGTCGATGGCGGTTTCCGCTGCGGCCACCCCCGGCTACGCCTCGCTGGTCGGCCCGCTTGTGCGCTAGTTTAGAGGGCGATTTCGGATCGACTAGCGCACTTTCAGCCCACGCCTGTGTTTCCCGAGGCCTCTCCGCGACTCAGATCGTCTGGCTTCTCCTCCTTGCTCGGCCTCGTCAGTGCGCTCTCCGAGACGCTTCGTGCGCACCTCAGCGCCAGGCTTCAACTCCGCGTTGTCACGGGAGTTTCCGGGGGCAAAGTCGCTTGCCCACGTGCTGTCGCCTCGAGCCGATCGACCCTCTCTCGGCTGGCCTCGCGGGGAGCTCGCCTCCCGCATCCAGGTCGAGGTCCATGGGGTACGGGCCTGCTCCATTTGGGCGTCAGCCCAGGGCATTCGGAGCACACCGGTGGCTACTGCACTGGCCATTGTGGCCCTAGCGCGACTACTGCGCTAGCCATCCCCGGCCTCCTCGGTGCTGCCCTGTGGCGGTCGCCACCATCGTGCTTGCGGCCTCCCCGCACGGCACCGACCGCGTCGCTGCGCTTGGACGGGATTTCCTTCGTCATGCGGACCGCGTGTTAGAGCTGCGGGACGGGACCGTGATCGAGTGGGAACGACGAACCGCAGACGCGCGATTGCACTAACGACCTTCGTGCTGCTGACGGCTTGGGTCCGGACCGCGTTCGCTGTCCCCGATCCCGTGGTCATCGCGGATGCTGTTCGAAATCTCGACGGGGATCACGACCAAGCCATTGCCGCGGTGTACGTTCTTCAAGCGGGTGGCGAGCGGGCCGCCAAGCAAATCCGTGGCGCGTGGCCGTCCCTTTCGTTGCTAGGGCAGAAGCGTGCGCTCGGCGCGCTCTCCCAGCTTGCAAAGGAGCACGACGCAGCGCTCGAGGCGTTGATCGAGGCCGCCCGCTCGGAGGACGAGGAGCTTCGCAATCTTGCTCTCGCTGCCTTGCGGCGGACGAAACCCCGGGGACGCGATGCGCTGGTCGTGCTCCTCTCTGATTCCGTCGTCGGTGATCGCGCGGCGTCGTTGTTGGCGCGCACCGAGCCCGCATTCGCCATCGAGCCGCTGCTTGAAGAGATGGACAAGGATGGTGGCGCGGATCGCCCTGGGCTCCGAAACGCGCTGGCAACGGCTGTCCAGCGCTCAGGCAAGGACGCGCAGCGACTGCTTCGCGCGTGGCTCGCTGACGGGCCCGCTGCAGCGGCGGTTGCAAGCGCCGCGATGGGCCTCGCGTCGCTCGACGAGTACGGCGATGTCATCGCTTCGTTCATCGTGTACGCGGCGTCGAAGTCGACTGACTTCCCGTCCAGGTGGCGCCTGCTTCAAAGTGCCGGCGCGGCAGCTTCGAGCGACGAGGTCGACCGGTGGGTTAGGAGCCAGCTCGACGGGCCCCAAGAATGGATGCTTCGGCAAGCTGCCGTCGATGCGATCACTGCACGCGGACATCGTGAGGACGCCCGGGGCCGGCTGGGCGATCCCTACCCGCGTGTTCGTGCGCGCGCTGCGACCGCGTTGTCCGGCGACTCGGATACCTTGGTGGAACGCGCCACGCTCGCTCGCCGTGACACCTGGCCGATGGTTCGCGCCGACGCGGTGACCAGCCTTCGGACTGAAGGTGACGCGATCCCGGTCGTGGTCGCATCGGTCGACGACTCGATGTCGGTGGTCCGCGCGGCCGCCATCGAGGTGCTCAGCGCCTCCACGCACGACGAGGGCTGGGAACGCGTTCACCGGAGGCTGCGCGCCCGCAACGAATGGCCACACGTGACGGCAGCAGCAATCGACTACGTGGTCGCCCACTGCCGGACTGACGCAGTCGCAGCCCTGTTCCGGGTCGTCATGCGGGCCGCGCCCGGTAACGCGCTCACCGATGACCTCAACAACGCTGCCCGGGCTATCGAGGCGCTGCGTGTGCTTGGGACCCCGGAGGCCGACGGAGCCGTCCAACAGCTCAGAGGCACCGAAGGGGTTCCGCCCACGCTGCAAATGGCCCTCGATCAGCCCCTACCCGAGGACGGTGGCTGTCCGCCGACGGGTCGCTAGATTGTCGCTCGCGAATCCGCCGTGTTACTTTGTTCGAGACAAGGGGGGAACATGGGAGCTCGTCTAATAGGCCTGATCTTGGCTGGGGTGCTGCTGAGCGCCGGTTGTGAACAAATCACGTCCGCTTCGGAGGCCGAGGCTGAGGGCGAACAACTGCCTGAAATCGTCCCGAACCTTCCGGAGGTTCCCACTCTGCCACCACCGCCGTTTCCGACGACTTACGAAGACGAGTCGTACAGCGTGTATGGCCTTCGTCAGCGGCCGGCCAAGGTGCTCGACACCGACCTCTCCGTGACCGGCTACATCATGGAGATCTACGAGCCTCCGGTCTGCAAGAAACGCAAGAAAGAGGAATGTCCGAAGGTCGCCGCGCCGCACATGTTCATCGCGGACACCGCGGACCAGACCGACCGCGCCGAGCAGTTGCTCATCGTGGGCTACGCCGACAATCAGGAGCAGCTCACGCGCGCTCGCCGCGGACGTAAGACAACCACCATCTCCGGTGCTGTCGTGGTTCCAAGAGACCTCGCGGTCGGCAACAAGGTTCGCGCAAGGGGTCACTTCACGCTGATTTCGTCGGGCGGCTTCAATACGAGTAATGGATTGCTCGAGTACGCGTCGCACGAGACGCTCGCGAAGGCTGAAGCAAAGTAGTTAAGGAGCGGCGACGCCGGCGTCTTCTTGCGCGCCAAGCAGCTCCGACAGGTCGGGTTCGCCTGCGTCGCCCTTGAGCTCGAAAGCGTCCGCCGTGCGGCTGAAGAGCGCGACGACGTCGTCGCCGACGACCGTCACCTGCCGGCGGTTATCGATGCGCACGTAGCCGCCTCCGTCCACCGGAGAGCCCGAGCCCAGGGACACCCGCACCTTCGCGCGCCCCATCTCGAAAGTGACTTCGGCTTTCGGCGTGTCGATGCCGAAGCTTTGCAGGTCCTCCGGGGTTGGGCTTTGCAGTGTGCGAACCGGAATCGCGAAGTCCCAGTTGCGGAGATAGTCCTCGATGGCCTCGGGGTCGGCCGGCGCTTGCTTCGGTTCTTCGAGGGTCCAGGTCTCGTCGAAGCCCTCGCCGTGCCGGACCAGCACGATACGTTTCTCGCCCGACGCGATTCGGATGCGGGTGATTCGTTCGCGGACGACAGCTTCTAACAACAATCCAGACCGCGACGCGATCTCGGTGCGCCCGGGCCGGCCACGCTCGAACAACAGCACGTATGCCAACAAGATAGCGGCGATGACGAACAAGACGATTGGGGTCCGCGCGCTCACGATCGCCTCGACCACCAAACGCCGAAGCCGGCGATGAGCGCTGCCAACGGCAACAGAACCACGACTCGAAACAGCAGATTCTGCAAATCAGCGTCGCTCATGAGGACGGCCCGTGCGTTGGTCTTACGCGGCGCGATGTTGATCAGGGCTTCGCGCTGCGTGAGCCATCCGGCAGTCGAGGACAGGAAGTCGATGTTCGAGAGCTGAGGGTTGTCGAGCAGCTCGGGGCTCATCCAGTCACTGTCGCCGACGACCAGTAGGTGGCCCGGGGTCGGCCCTTCGGTCGGGACGGGCTTGAGGTCATCGCCGAGAGGTGGGACGTACTCCCAAGCGACCGCGAGTGGCACGGCACTCGGCGGGGTCGGCTCTCCCTTGGCGTCGGGGTCCAGTGCGCGAGCGAGGTCGGACTCCGCGACGGCGTTGGGGCTCGTTCGGAAGAGCACCTCGGCATCGCTTCCATCGGCTACGTCCACCGAGCGGGCCACCGCCAGGAGGATACCGCCGCCGCGTTTGCGGATGGTGTCGACGGTCCGATGCGTTCCTATGTTGGTGACGAGGAATAGGTCACCCGGGTTGCCCGGGAGCTGCTGTGCGGTGTCGTTTTCGATGACGAGGTCCTCCCGGACGAGGATCCCTCGCTGTTCGAGCGAGGCTTCGAAGCCGGTCGGGGTCAGAGCTTCCTTCTTCAATACTGGGTCGAACGCGAGGAGCACGTTGCCGCCGGATGCGAGGTAGTGGTCGACGATGGCAACCTCCTCAGGGGAGAACAAGCGTTGCGGACTGACGACAAAAAGGGCGTCACAGGATTCGGGAACGTCGTCGTTGCGGATCTCGAACGGTTCGACCTCGATCTTCTCCCACTCGAGCTCGCGCGCCACTGCATCGAGGCTGCGGTCTCCGTAAGCGCCGACCTCCCACTCTCCGTGGCCCGCCGTCACGCAGACCTTGGTCGGCTCGCCGGTCGTGACTTCGAGAATCGCGCCGGTCAGCGCTCGCTCGGACTGCAAGTCGAGCTTGTGACCATCGGCATCGTCGAACGTCTCGAAGTCTTCGACTATCAACTGATGGCGCTCCACCTTCCATTTGCGCTCGCCGCTGATGACGACCACGGGCACCTGGGAAAGCGTCACGTCGCCCGCGAACCAGCTGTCGATCCCGAACTTATCCGCTAGGACCTGGTAGCGTGCTCGCTCGCGGTCGGGATCCACCCACTCGACGACGATCTTGTCGGTGACGGCCTTGTATTCTTCGAGCAGCGTCTCGACGTCCGCGAAGTCCTGCTCATCCCGTCCTAGAAAGACATAGATTTGAACGTCTTGCTCGAGCTCGCGCAGCGCCTGACGGCTACGGTCAGAAAGCGTGAATAGCCCGTGGGAGGTCCAATCCCATCGCTTGTAGTGACGCGACGAAATGTAGTTCGCCAGGACGACGACCACGAGGCCCAGCACGGCCGTGAGCAAGAGGTTGAGGCGGGTGCGAGGTTGCGCGCTCACCCGTGCCTCCGCGCTTTCAAGGCTCCGATGCTCAAGCCGACCGCCAGAACGACGACCGAGAGATCGAAGACGAGGTACCGCGTGTCGACCACACCCTTGGAGAAGCTCTGCATGTGACCCCACATGCTCAAGTAGGCGCAGACCTCGCGTGCGGCCCCGTCGAGCACGAACTCACCGATGCCCATGATGAACAAGACCCCGAGCGTGACGAACGAGAGCACGGCGGCGATGATCTGGGTGGGCGCGATCACGCTCATCAGCAGACCGATTGCCATGAAGTAGGCTCCGAGACAGAAGATCCCGAAGTAACTCGCCGTCACGGCTCCCCAGTCGACGCTTCCGTGCTGGCTTATGATCCAGGCGTAGATGATCGTCGGAAGCCACAACACGCACCACATCACGAGCGACGCCCCGTACTTCCCGAAAATGACCGAGGTCTCCGAGACGGGGGCCGTCAGCAAGGTCTCGATCGTCCCCGATTGCTTCTCGCCCGCGACGAGCCGCATCGTGAGGACCGGGACGAACACTAGAAGCGGGATGAAGAAGAGAGCGCTTCCACCGAAAAAGCCCGACAGAGGGCTCGCGGCGCCCGAGGAGACCGCGTTGCGGGCGAAGAACTGGGTGAGGACCCAGAACACGACGCCGTTCCACACCAGCCACGACGTGAGCACCACGTACGCCAGCGGCGACATGAAGAACGATGCGAGCTCCCGCTTCATGACGACCCATGCGCTCTTCATGAAGCGCCCTCAGTAGCCGTGAGCTCGGCGAACAGATCCTCGAGACTGGTCTCTGCGTCGCCCGGCGCGAGGTCGGCGACCTTGCGGCCTTCGCGAATGATGATCACCCGGTCGCATACCGCTTCGACCTCGGACAAGATGTGGGTCGAGAGCAGCACGGTCTTCTTTCCCCCGAAGCTCCGTACGAGCTCACGGAATTGCCTGACCTGATTGGGATCCAAGCCCGACGTCGGTTCGTCGAGGATCAGAATCGGCGGATCGGCGATGAGCGCTTCAGCGAGGCCCACGCGCTGGCGGTAGCCCTTCGAGAGCTGACCGACGATTCGCGTGCGTGCGTCCGCGACGCCTGCGAGATCGAGGGAGCGGTCGACCGCTGCGCCGACGTCGGAGACGTTCTTGAGCGCGCCGCGATGGCGCAGGTACTCGTACACCCGCATCTCGCGGTACAGCGGTACGCCCTCGAGCATGTACCCGAGGCGTTCGCGGGCTCGAATAGAGTCTGTCACCGCGTCGATGCCGTCGATCCGAATGTTGCCCGAGGTTGGCGCGAGATAGCCGGTCAGCATTCGGAGGGTCGTCGTCTTGCCCGCCCCGTTCGGACCCAGGAATCCAACGATTTCACCTGGTTCTATGCGGAACGACACTTCGTTTACGGCGAGTCGGCTTCCATATCGCCTGCTGAGAGCTTCGACTTCGATCACATGACGTCCATTGGGCGCACGGGGTACTCGATGCGATCGCCGGTTGCAACTGCAGACCTGTCCAGGTGCTGCGGCTTTTTCGCGCCTTCCGGCCGCGCTTCCGTACGATCACGTTCAACATGCCCTGGATCCCATGGAAGGTTCGACTGAGCTGCTGCGCCCTCGCGATGGTTGCGGGTGGCTCGCTTGCGGGCGCCTCCGAGGTCAGCACTGCACCGGCCGCGATCGTGCCGGTGGCGATCCGTCACGCGCCAGCCCCCATCGTCGAACCCGTGCATGCCGAGCCCGGGCCCGAGGTGGCCGAGCTCACGCCGATCATCAACCGGGACGTTACGGGGCTACGCTTCCCCAGCGGTCTGACCATCGGCGGCGGCACCAAGCACCGCGCGATTCTCTTCACGTTCGATGACGGTCCTTCGCGCAGGACCACACCGCGCCTCCTGGACATGCTCGACGACCTCGGCATCACGGCGGTCTTCTTCGTGAAGACCGAGAGCTTTGGCAAAGGCAACCCTTGGGAGCGGGAGCATGCGGAAATCGTCCGGGAGATCGTTCGCAGGGGTCACATGGTCGGCAACCACACCGAGACCCACCGTCAACTTCCCCTGCTTAGCAATGCGGAGATTCAAGCCGAGCTTGCGATTAGCGAGCGTAAAATCGCGACGACCGTCGGAAGGATGCCGCGATTGATTCGGCCTCCCGGCGGTGCTCTGTCGGAGCGCGTGGAGCGGCTGCTCAGCGAAAACGGATACAGCAGCGTGATGTGGGCGGTCTACGCCGGCGATCTCGAGGTCAGCACGCCCGAGGAGGTGGTTCGCACCTTTTTTCGCGTCCTCGAGCGCCGCGAGCGAGAGACTGGAGACCGAGGCGGTATCGTCCTGCTCCACGACACCAGGCACCACAGCCTCGACGCGGTGCCGCGATTGGTGGACGCCTTGCAGAGGCGTAACTGCAAGCTTCTGGCCGAGGGCGAAGAACTCTATGACATCGTCGATGACCTCGGCTATTTCATCCCGGGTTACGAGCCTGACGAGACGCTCGAGGAGCGCCAAGAGGAGCTGAGAGAGCGTGCGCGACGCGCGTGCAATACCCTCGCCTTGCGGTAATTAGTCCCGCGTCGCGAGAATCCGCCAAATCGGCAAGCCATCTTCAATGGCCCGCTTCTCCCGATTGGAGCGTGCGTCGAACGGGTTCGCGTCGACATAGCCGCTGTCGGACGCGAGCGTGAACCCAGCCACGCTACGAAGCTCAGCGACGTACTGCTCCGCCCGGTGCTCGACATCGCTCTGGATGAAGAGCTGGCCGGCAGGCTTCATCAGGCGGGCCAGCTCGGTCAGGAGGGCCTCCCCGATGACCCGCCGCTTGTCGTGCCGCTTCTTCCACCATGGGTCGGGAAAGTGCAGCGCGACCCGCTGAACCGATCCGGCAGGTTCAGCTCTTTTCAAGATTTCACGTGCATCCCCGCACAGGATCGTCACATTCTGGAGATCGCGCTTTTTGAGCTGCTCGTTCACTTTGTACGCCAGCTTGGTCTTGACCTCGATGCCGATGATGCGGCTTTCCGGCGAAGTGGCCGCGCGCTCGAAAAGCGACAAACCACGGCCAAAACCAATGTCTAACTCGATCGGGCCTGAGCCCTCGATCAGCTCCTCGAGCGAAAATCGGCCTTCCGGGGCTCGCGGGGCCCTGTCGCGGTAGAGCCAGCGTAGGTCCGAATCCGACACCAGCGCTCCCTACCGGTGGCCGACAACAGGGTCAAACCGGGCACGCCGCTTCTTGACCGGGAAGGTGCCGATCGCGTATGTCAGCGAGCATACATCTAGGTGAACGGGGCTTGAGTCGATGAGGATTCTGATCGTCGAAGATAGCGTGACCATGCGCAAGGTCATGGAGATGACTTTCGCGGGGGAAGACGCAGATCTGCTTGCCGTCGAAAGCGGGGAGCTTGCACTTCAACAGGGGCGTGACTTCGGTCCGGACGTCGCGTTCATCGATGCGTCGTTGCCCGGGCTCGATGGGTACGAGGTGACCCGCGCAATCAAGTCCGACCCACAGCTTGCCGGGACGGCCGTGATTCTGATGGCCAGCCAGCATCGCCCGCTCGACGCGGCCCGTGCTTCCGAAGTTGGCGCGGACGACCACATCCTGAAGCCGTTCGACACGCAAGAAGCCATCGACAAGGCGACCGGTCTCGCCAGGCAGGCCGAGGCCCTTTACGAAGCGCCTTCGATTCCTGTCGCGCGTCCAGCCACCACCCCGGCGAGGCCCATCTCTCAGCCTTCCTACCGGCCCACTCCGCCGCCACTGCCTGTCAACGTCCCGTCGTCACGGCCCATGGCGCCCACACCGATGGCGGCCACTCCAGTGACCGGTGCGCAGGTTTCGGTTGCGCCGGCGGGCGCGCCTTCCATGCAGGCATCTGCGCCGGCCGCGAAGGTGGTGTCGTCTCCGGCCGCTCCTCTGCAGGCGACCGCCGCAGTCGGTGAAGCCCTGTCCCATTCGGTCGTGGAGCGGCTCGAGACACTCGGCCTCACGCCGGACCAAGTGGAAGGCGTGCTCAAGCTTTCCGCCGAGGTCGTCGAGCGCGTGGTTTGGGAGGTCGTGCCGGAGCTCGCCGAAGCGATGATCCGTGAGGAATTGCACCGTCTCATCGGCGAGTGAGGCTTGACTGGCCCGGTGTTTCACCGCACACGGTCGGTCGGATGAGCGAACAGTCCGAGGAGATGCCCAAGACGTACTCGCCGATCGAAAGCGAGGCGCGCTGGTATGACTTCTGGGAGACTTCGGGTTTCTTTGCAGCCTCCGAAGACCCCGAGGACCGCCGACCGACGTACACCCTTGCGATTCCGCCTCCTAACGTCACGGGTGCCCTCCACATGGGGCACGCTTGCCGGACGACCTTCGAGGACGTGCTGTGCCGATACAAGCGGATGCAGGGCTACAACACGCTGTGGATTCCCGGCATCGATCACGCCGGTATTGCGACGCAGGTGGTCGTCGAGCGGCAGCTCAAGAAGGAAGGCCTGACGCGCCACGACCTTGGTCGCGAGAAGTTCATCGAACGCGTGTGGCAGTGGAAGGAGGAGTCCGGCGACCGGATCCTCCAGCAGCTCCGCAAAATGGGGGCTTCGTGCGACTGGCCGCGGACCAAATTCACGATGGACCCCGACATGGTGCGGGCTGTCCGAGAGGCGTTCGTGCGGCTCTACGAAGAGGGGTTGATCTACCGGGACACCCGGCTGGTCAACTGGGATGTCGAGTCACAGACGGTGCTGTCGGACCTCGAGGTCGAGCAGGAGGAAAATGTCGAAGGCATGATGTTCGACTTCGCGTATCCGCTGGCGGACAGCGAAGGAGAGGTCATCGTTTCGACGACGCGCCCGGAGACGATGCTTGGCGACACCGCAGTGGCGATTCATCCGGACGATGAACGCTACCGGCGTCTGCACGGTAAATACGTGCGCCATCCGTTCGTCGACAGACTAATTCCCGTGATCCTCGACGCGGAGCTCGTCGACCCGGACTTCGGCACCGGTGTCGTGAAGGTCACGCCCGCACACGATCCGAACGACTTTGCGACCGGCAAGCGACACGGCCTCGAGGAGATCAACATCTTCAACCTCGACGGGACGCTCAACGAGAACGCCGGACCGTTCCAGGGCCTCGATCGGTTTGAAGCGCGCAAGGCCGTGGAGATCGAGCTCGCTAACCTCGGGCTCGCCCGCGGGAGCAAGAAGCACATGATGACGCTGCCGCGCTCGCACCGTTCGGGAACGATCGTCGAACCGATGATATCGACGCAGTGGTTCGTGAAGATGAAGCCGCTGGCAGCGCCGGCGATCAAAGTGGTCGAAGACGGCACGATTCAGATCCTGCCACCGGAGTGGAGCAAGACGTACTTCCACTGGCTCCGCAACATCCAGGATTGGTGCATTTCTCGCCAGCTCTGGTGGGGACACCCGATCCCGGCTTGGTACTGCGACGACTGTGAGCACGTCACTGTGTCGCGCGAGGACGCGACGGCATGCGGCGGGTGCGGTGGTGCTTCCATTCGCCAAGACGAAGACGTGCTCGACACCTGGTTTAGCTCGGGGCTGTGGCCGTTTTCCACGCTCGGCTGGCCCGAAAAGACCCTGGCGCTCGACCGCTTCTATCCCACGCAGGACATGGAGACGGGGTACGACATACTGTTCTTCTGGGTCGCGCGCATGATCATGATGGGTCTGCATTTCATGGGCGAGATCCCCTTCTCGCGCGTCTTGCTGGCCGGCCTGGTGACCGATGAGCGTGGCGAGAAGATGAGCAAGGTGAAGGGAAACGTCGTCGATCCGCTGGACGTGATCTACGGCGCAACTGGCGAAGAGCTCGTCGCGAAGGCCGAGCAAGCCGGCGTCAAGAAGTCTGGCATCGAGTATCTGCGGACGACCTATCCGAAGGGGTTCGCGCCCTACGGCGCTGACGCGCTGCGGATGACGCTGCTCAGCTATTCGCCACAGTCGCGACGCATCGCGCTCTCGATCAAGCGCATCGAGGGCTATCGGAACTTCGCCAACAAGCTTTGGAACGCATCGCGCTATGCGCTGATGCGGCTGAGTGGTTCCTCGACGAAGGCGTCACAAGAATGCCCGCGCCCCAAGGCGCTCGCCAATCGCTGGGTGCTGTCGCGTCTCTATCACGCGCTCGACATCACCTCCTCGGGCCTCGACACCTACCGACTCGACGAGGCCTCCGGCGCCCTCTATCACTTCGTGTGGGACGAGTTCTGCGACTGGTATCTGGAGGTCAGCAAGCCTGCGCTGGACAGCGATGACGCCGCTCTGGTTCAGGAGACCGAGGCAACGCTCGTGCATGTGTTGGAGACCGTGCTGCGAGCGCTGCACCCGATGATGCCGCACATCACCGAAGAGATTTGGCAGCGGGTTCCCAAGTGGGACGATGCGCCTGCAAGCATCATGATCAGCCGGTTCCCGTCGGCGTTGGTCGACGCGAAGATCGATCGCGACGCGGAGCGAGACTTTCAAGTGGTACAGGCGTTCGTAGGAAGCGCGCGAACGATCCGTGCCGAGCACGACCTCCCGAAGAGTCAGCCCATGAAGATCCACTGGCACACGAGTGACGAAGACAAGCGCAGGGTTCTCGAGACCGAGCGGTTGACCATCGAGAGTCTGGCGCGGTGCGAGATGTGCTTCGAAACGGATCCCGCCAAGCTCGACGAGACCGGCGCCCATTTCGAGAATGCTGCCGTCTTCGTGAACCCAGGGGTTCGAGCGGCGGTGCCGGGCGTCATCGACAACGAAAAGGAGAGTGACCGTCTGCAGCGCGACCTCAAGAAGGTCGAGAAAGAGCTCGGTGTCGTCGAGAAAAAGCTCGGAAATCCCAGCTTCGTCCAGCGTGCGCCCGAGGCCGTGGTCGAGAAGTCGAGGCGCGACGCGTCCGAGCTCCGCGACAAGCGCGAGCGCCTGGAAGCGGCATTGAATAGCCTTTGAGAAGAGGAACTTGGACAAGCCGCCTACAGATTCGACTCGCGCCTCGACGAAGGGGCCGCTTTGCGTGGACCTCGACAGCACGCTGGTCGCGACCGACACGATTGCCGAGAGCCTCCTGGGGTTGCTGAAGACCGCGCCTTGGAAGCTCTTCGCGCTCCTCGCCCTCCTGATGCGCGGCCGCCCCAAGTTCAAGCGCTACTTGGCTCAGAACGCCCCAGTCGACCCGGCGACCCTTCCCTACCGCGACGAAGTGTTGGACGAGATCCGCCAAGCGCGTAACGAGGGCCGCCAGGTGCTGCTCGTCACCGCGTCCGACCAAGGCACTGCAAACGCTGTGGCGGGGCACGTCGAGCTGTTCGACGAAGCCATCGGCAGTGACGGCGAGAACAATCTCAAGGCCAGCCGAAAGGCGGAGCTTCTCGTGTCGCGCTTCGGTGCCGGAGGTTTTCAATACATCGGCGACTCGTCGGCGGACCTGCCGATTTGGAAGGCCGCGAACGAGGCGATCATGGTTTGTCCGAGCGCGAGCACTCGCAGGAGTGCTGAGCAGTTGGTTCCAAACGTGACGGTGCTTTCGGAGCGCCCCAATAGATGGAAAGCCGCGGTGAAGGAGCTTCGGCCGCACCAATGGGCCAAGAACGTTCTGCTGTTCGTGCCGTTGTACTTCTCGCACAAGTACACAGACCTGAGCTTGGTCTTTACCGCGTCGATGGCGTTCTTGTCGTTCAGCTTCTGCGCGTCGTCGATCTATGTGCTGAACGACCTGATCGACCTTCCCTCTGACCGCCAGCACCGGAGCAAACGCGAGCGGCCCATTGCCGCGGGCACTCTGTCAATTCCGGTGGGCATCGCGCTTTCGGTGGTCTCTCTCGCCCTGGCAATGACGCTTGCCGCCGTATTCGTGAACCCGAGGTTCGTCTTGGTGCTGTTGGGTTACGTGGTACTCACTACGGCGTACACGTTCGTCCTCAAGCAGCAGATGATCATCGACGTGCTCACGCTGGCATCGCTGTTCACCTATCGTGTGTTGGCCGGCGGCGTAGCCGTCGATGTATCGCTCTCACCCTGGCTGCTTGCGTTTTCGATCTTCTTCTTCACGAGCCTGGCGTTCGTGAAGCGATACGCCGAGCTGATTCAGATCAAAGGCGACTCCACGCAATCCCTCAAGGGCCGCAACTACGTCCCGGCGGATATTCCGATCATCGCCTCGGCCGGACCTGCGTCCGGGTTGCTCGCCGTGCTCGTGTTCGCTCTCTACATCAACAGTCCCGCGATGGTGATGTACTACTCGCGACCCGAGGCGCTGTGGGGCATTTGTCTCGTGCTGGTCTACTGGATCATGCGCATCTGGTTCCTCGCCGCGCGCGATGAGATGCACGACGACCCGGTGCTCTTTGCCGTGAAGGACAAGACCAGCCTCGTGACTGGCGCGCTGGTGGTCGTTTGTTTGCTGGTCGCGCGCTACGGCTAGCTCAGAAGAGCTCCATCTGTCCGGGCTGCACGACGCCCTCGTGCAAGCGCACGCCTTCGAGCTCGAGCAGAAGCTGCTTGCGTTCGATACCGCCGCCGTAACCGCCGAGGTGATGCCCAGCCTCGACGACGCGATGACAAGGGACGATGATCGGGATTGGATTGACGTGGTTGGCTTGGCCCACCGCGCGCATCGCGCGTGGCGAGTGAATCTCCTGAGCGATGCCGCTGTAGGTGCGCACTTCGCCCCAAGGGATCTCGCGCAGCGCGTTCCACACACGTAGCTGGAAGTCGGTTCCCCTTAGGTCGAGTGGGACGTCGGTGAAGTCCCCTGGCTTACTGTCGAAGTAGCGGGCGAGAGGTTCGGCATAAACTGCGGGAACGAGCGTCTCCTGTGCCTGTACGCCCGCCAAGCGTTCGAAGGAAAGGCGCAACAACCCGGTGTCGGTCCATGCGAGCCAGAGCGTTCCGAGGCGTCTGGCCTCGAACGTGCCCCATCCCCTGACCGGAGCTTGGTCGCGCTCGTCGGCGGTGATATCTTCCGCCGTCATGGCTCGTTCGCTCTTTTCATGTTGCCTGTTGGTTTCAATTGCATGCGGACCCAGCCTTAAACAAGTCCAAAGAAGCACCGACTACTATGAGCAGTGCTACGGCGCTGACTTCGATCCGTCGGTGACCCCCGATCAACGCCGTGGCTGCTGGAGCCGCTGGCTCGACCAGCAATCCGAGAATCAACCGCCAGAGCTCATCCGCTATGCCGAAATGCGGCTGAGGCAGCTAGCCCTCGACGGGTCCCCACGGCCGCTCCCGAGCCAGGATCCGGAGCCCATCCCCGCGCGCGAGCACAAGTACCCCCGCGCACCCCCAGCCAAGTACCACACGTCCGGGTGCGTCCCGCTCTGCAATGACCGCTGGGCCGACTGCAATACGTATTGCGAGATGAAGGAAAAGAGCTGCGCCGCGGCTTGCGAGAGTGAGTTTCGGGTGTGCATGGATGGGTGCCCGTAGGCAGACCGCGCCGCGCCGGTGTCCGTGAGCTATCGTGCGCTTCATGGCTGCGGCGTCGCATCAGGATCCGGGACTGATCGCTGATGGCATCGCTCGATTCGTTCCCCCCGACGTTGAGCCCTCAACGCTCCCGCCTTCCTTTGCGCTCATCGAGCCGTTCCCCGCGCTCCAGGCTGTGCCTGATTCGTGGCGCGTCGTTCCGCAGTTCATCCGCACCTCCGACGCCTTCATGGCAACCATCCCCATCGGCGCCGGCACTAGCTTGTACGGCACCGGTGAAGTTGCTGGCCCCCTGCTTCGCAACGGCTTCGTCACCGAGGTCTGGGCCAAGCAACCGTTCCGAATCGAAGATGATGGGGCCGTCGTTCCGCACTATGACGAACGGTCCAAGAGCCTCTATCAGGCGCACCCCTGGGTGCTTGCCGTGCGGCGCGATGGAAGCGCGTTTGGGGTCCTTGCCGACACGACGTATCGGCTCGGCATCGACTTGCACGGAGAGATTCGGCTGACCTGCGCTGAGCCCTTCCCCGTCCTCGTGTTGGAAGGCCTTTCGCCTCAGGAAGTCGTCCAACGCTTGGCAGCGCTAACCGGTCGGATCGAGCTACCGCCCCACTGGGCTCTGGGCTATCAGCAGTGCCGCTTCTCGTACTATCCCGACGCCCGGGTTCGCGAGCTGGCCCGTGAGTTTCGGAAGCGCGCCATCCCCTGCGACGGGATCTGGATCGACATCCACTACATGGATGAGTACAAGGTCTTCACCTTCGATCCGGAGCGGTTTCCCGATCCCCAGGGGACCAACGAGTACCTTCACGAGCTCGGCTTCAAGTCGGTATGGATTCTCGACCCGGCGGTCAAAGCCGATACGGGATACGCGGTCTACGAAGAAGGTGTTTCGGAGGGACACTTCGTTCGTGACGCCGAGGGCCATGAGCATCATGAAAGCACCTGGCCCGGCGATGCGGCCTTCCCTGACTATACGCGTCGGGAGACGCGCGCCTGGTGGCGGGGCCTCACGAAGAAGTTTTTGGAGCACGGGATGGACGGTGTCTGGGTCGACCTCAACGAGCCCTCCCCGATTCTGCCGCTCGGCGCCGAGCTTCCGGAGGATCTCCAGCACCGAGGGGCTGACGATATCGCGCCTGGAAGCCATGCCCAATACCACAACGTTTACGGGATGTTAATGGCGAAAGCTACATATGAGGCGATGCGCGCGTCGCAGCCGGAGCGGCGGCCATTCGTTCTCTCGCGCTCGAGCTACCTCGGGGGGCAGCGCTATGCGGCGACATGGACCGGCGACAACGTTTCGACCTGGCAGCACCTTCATTGGTCGGTTCCGATGGTGTTGAACCTCGGTCTTTCGGGTCAGCCGTTTGCCGGGCCGGACATCGGGGGTTTCGTGGGCACACCCTCGCCCGAGCTCTTTGCGCACTGGATTGGCGTCGGTGCTTTCCTGCCGTTCTGTCGAACCCACCACTCGCTCGAAGGTGACCAGGAGCCCTGGTCGTTTGGACCCGCCACCGAAGAAATCTCCAGGATCGCCCTCACACGGCGCTACCGGCTGCTGCCCTACCTCTACACGGTATTCCACGAGGCAACGACGGTGGGGCTCCCCGTCGTGCGTCCATTATTCTTCGCCGACCCTACGGACGTTTCGCTCCGCGACGAGGACCAGGCGTTCCTCCTCGGCGGCGACGTGCTGGTCCGACCCCAGCGATTGGAGGATGAGACTCGCGACTTGCAAACGCCGCAGGGTGAGTGGCGTCCCTTTTCGCTCGCTGGAGAAGACCCGACGACTGACATCGCGCATCCCTCCTTGCAACTCCGGGAGGGTGCCATTGTGCCAGTAGGACCCGGTGGACAGACCAGCAAGGAGGCTTTCGCTGGCCCGCTGACCCTACTGGTCTCGCTCAACGCCGCGGGACGGGCTTCGGGGCGTCTCTATGAAGATGCGGGCGAGGGATTCGGCTATCTCGACGGGGGATACCTGCTCACGACCTACGAGGCCACGCTCGATGATGGCGGCGTCGAGGTGAGAATCGCTGAGCGGGAAGGCCGCTGGCCGCGCCCCGCCCGCGCGCTGCACGTCGAGGTGCTCACTGCCACCGGGGTTCTGCGAGCGAAAGGCATCGATGGGGAATCTCTGACCGTGCCGCTAACTTAGTGCTGGTGTTGTTCGAGCACCCTCTTGGACAGGGGACGGAGTAGCAACCCGTAGAACATTTCGAGGTAGCGCCTGGTTTCGTCGCGTTCGAGCGAGGAGATGTAACGCCAGAAGCCGTAGATGCGTGAGAGCTTGAGGAGCGTTGAAGCGTAAAGCCGCCAGTTGTAGCGTTCATCCACGCGTTGAATCCCCCCCTTCGAGATCGCATCCCAGACATCCGGGTCTTTCTCGCACCTCCGAAAGAAGTCGAGCATCTTCTGCGCCGACTCCCCACCTTGCATTGGATCGACGTGGAAGCCCGAGATGCCGTCCTCGATGATTTCGAGCGGCCCGCCAAATCGCGTCGCGAATGTCGGCAGCCCGGTGCTCATCGCTTCGATGACGGTAAGACCGAACGCCTCGAACAGTGCGGGCTGCACGAACGCGCCGCGCTGGTCCGCCACAAATCGGTAGAACGCTCCGACTTTGGTCTTGTCGGTCTGCATTTCGATCCAGCGAACATTGCCCTCGAGCTTGTACTCGTCGAACAACCAGTGCGTGCGCTCGATTTGTTCCCGCTCGTCCCGGTCGTTGGACTCCTCGACACGCAGCCGGCCGCCGACGATGAGCAGGTTTGCGGTCTCTCGGAGCTCCTCGTTTTGAGCATACCACTCGACCAGCCCGGCCATGTTCTTGATGCGGTCCAAACGCGACATCGTAAAGAGCAGCGGCTTGTCTTGATCGGTCAACAGGCCCCGGAATGCGCAGTCCGGCGAGCCAAAGACCATCGTTTCGATCTCCTTGCGGAGCTCTTCAAGACGCCGTGCCTTTTCGAAGTATGGAAAGAATACCCTCGGGTCCGCTCCGGGTGAAACGATGTTGAACTTCGGATCGAAGCAATCGATCCCCGAGAGGACTCGGTAGAGTCGCGGCAACGAAAACGAGCTGTAGCTCTCGTACTGCCCCACGCTGTCTGACGTACCAGCGATTTCTTGATAGGTGCTCGTGATGATGAAGTCCGCCGTGTTCATCGTCATCAAGTCGGCGGTATATTGGGCCGCAAAGTGATGCTCGGCTTCGTGATGCTCCCAGTGCAGGTCCGACAACAGGTACTTCGTCTTCTCGAGCGCATGGGCGATGTTGCATTGGGTGACCCCGAGCCTGTGCGCCAGCATGGTCGCAACGAGGTTGCCATCCGAATAGTTGCCGATGACGAAATCGGGCCGCGTGCCGCCTAGCTCTGCGAGAAGCTCGTGCTCCGCGTCGACAGCATAGCGCTCCAGGTACGGCCAGACCTCGAAGCGCGAGATCCACTGCGGGATGACCTCCCCGCTCTCGTACTGGCGAAATGGGACGCGAAGGATGCGCGCATTTTCGGTGCCAAGGATCGGCTCGAGTCGCTGGTCACAGGTCGTTCCATCCGCCTCCGGGATCAAGCGCGTGAGGACTACGATTTGTGGCTCGATGTCGAGACCTTGCTCGTGGATCGATTCGCGCATCTCACGCTCCAAGGCGCGGACCTGATCGAGGATGTAAACGATCTGCCCGCCGGTATCCGGTTTTCCGAGGACGTTGGACTGCCCGAAATAGCCGTGCGGCGATATGATCGCGATTGAGAAGATCATTGGCATGCGCGCTAGAAAGCGCTCAAGGTTCCCCGGAGACGGGGCTTCGAGGATGTCGAGCAAGAGCTCCATCGTCTCGCGGATGCGCCCCGGTGTTCGCCCCCAGCCGGGCTCGAAACCGAGCCGGCGAAGCTCGCGGTTGAGGCTGTCGCTCTCTTCTTCGTCGGCGTTCAGGATCTCCAACGCTTTGTCGAGCGCGTCTCGGAGCTCGTCCACGTCCTCAAGCGTTCCGTTGAGCATCAACTGCTGCCCGCGGACCGCGTGGACCTGCAAGAAGTCGAACAGCAGCTTCTGACCGCGTCCGCCGTCCATGAACAGCCGCCCCGACAAATGCCGGTTGAGGAACTCCACGCCGCGGCCAATGCTGCGAACGTCTTTTAGCTTCGGAAAGCCGCGTTCGAACGGGCTCAGGTCGATCTCGAGCACATAGCGGTCGCCTGGGGGTATTCCGGCTGCAAGGCGTTCCTTGATGTCCAAGAACTCCGCCACGCTGAGCTCACGGCAGTGCATCTCTTCGGTGTGCACCTGCATGTATTGCCAGCGGCCCACGCGCGCCCGCACCGCGAAGCTGATGAACGGCTCGTCGACCACGGCCTCTTGCGCGTGCTGCATCATCGACGACATCTCGGTTTCGAGCAGCGGTGCGCCGACCTCCGACTGACAGAACTGCTCGTACTCGTGCACTAGGTCGGACCACAGCAGGAACTGGCGGTCCATCGCCTTCAATCGCCTGAATAGAAGATAGATCGGCTCGCGGTGGCTGTGGAGCAGCTCTTCGAGGGGGTGAATCATTCCTGTTCCTCCGGCGGGACTCGAATGTCCCCTAAGAAATCATACCAATCGATACCCTCGAGGATACCGCGCGCGTGCGGATTTTTTGCGAAATGGACACGGGGCCGCCCGCGCAGCCGTTCGAGCTCCGGTGTGTAGTTGCTCACGACCACGCCCAACGTATCACCCGAAAGCATGTCCCAGTCGTTCCCTGAATCGCCCGCGACGAGCAAGCGCTGCGGTTCGAGGTTCCATTTGAAGCAGAAAAACCGAATCGCAAGTCCGGACGACGCGCGCACGGGGACCACGTCGAGATAGACTTCATGGTCGAGAATTGTCGTCACCCGGAGGCCCTCCTGGCGAACGCGGCGACGGATCTCTCGCAGACTTGGTGCGCGAACCGGGTCGAGCCGGTAACGAAGGCGGTACTTGGTTTCCGATTCTGCAACCCGGCTGAGGCCAGGAATCGCGCTCAATACACTGTCGACCCCGTCACGGTCCCAACGGTAGCGGATTTGTCGCTCCCACGAACGGTCCGGCAAGAGCCGTTTGCCGTAGTGCAACTCTGTGCCGGCGGCGGTAATGAGAACGTCGGGCACCCGCACATCGAGCTTCTTCATGAGCGCGAGCGCTTCGTTCAAGGTGCGCCCGGTGGCGATGCCAAAACCGACCTTGGCGTCGGTGCTCTCCAAGCGCTCGAGCAAGGTGGCCATGGCTTCGTCATCGCCGGTGAGGGTGTCGTCGACGTCGGTGACGAGCATACGGTCGATGCCCGCGAGCTTGCTGCGTGGCCGACGCACCGGGACAGGGCGGGTTCCCTTCATGAGCTTGGTGATCTCTTGAACGTAGCGCTCCGCGTGACTGTCCCAAGAATAATTCTCGTGTGCCGCCGCGAGGCCGTCCTCCGACCAGCGGGTCCAACGCACCGAGTCGCTCAACGCATCGCGAATCGCTTCGCCAATTGCCTTCGAATCCAGTGCGTCGACGAGAAGCCCGTTCTTGCAGGTGCCGATGATGTCCTGCGGTCCGCCGTCGTTCGTGGCCACGAGTGGAAGTCCGGTCGCAGCCGCTTCGAGCAACGTCAGTCCGAACGGCTCAGTCAACGCCGGATTAACGAACAAGCCCTTCGTCTGCGCCGCGAGCTTATAGAGATCGGGCACGTCGCTGGGGTCGTGGTGCTTCGGGTAGGCCGCTGAGCCGTAGAGGTCGTAGCGGTCGATCAGCGCCAGAATCTGAGTCAAAACGCGGCGCTGTCCGGCGCCCATCTCGGCGATATCGTCCCGGTTACCGGCGATGATGATCAGGTTGGCCATTTCCCGGAGCCCCTCGGTCTCCCCAAAGGCACGCACCAGACCCTCGAAGTTCTTTCGCTCGTCGGCTCTGGCCAGGGCAAGCACCATCGGCTTGCGTGGATCGGTCAAGAAGCGGTCGAGCTCGGCCGCGATGGCCGGGCGCGGCCAGGAGGCACCTGGCGGAGAGAAACGCGAGAGATCGACGCCGGGCGGAATGACCTGCATGCGGTCCGGTTGGTAGTGGTCGTAGAGCTCGTATTGCTCGCGCACCTCCTGACGCGTGCTAGCGATCACCAAGGCAGCCGTCTCGAGTGCGCGTTCTTCCGCTTCGATCCGTTGCGTGAAGCGGTAGGTCTGCTCGCTTGCCTCGCCCTTGGACTCGAGCCGCATCTTCTTCACACGCCCAAGCGAATGCCCGGTGAAGACGAACGGAACGCCGAGCAGCTTCGCCAGCTGTGCGCCAAGGTAGCCGGCGTCTGCATAGTGACCTTGGATGACGTCGGGCGTGCGCTCTTGGCTCCGGATGTAACGCGTCAGCTGGTCGAGGAGGCTATCGAGATGAGGCCAAAGCGTCTCTTTGCGAAGATAGCGGCGGGGCCCGAAGGGAATGCGGACGATCTGCGCGCCTGGGCAGATCGGCTCGAATGGCCGCGAATAACTCTCGTCGACCCTTCGGTCCTGGATCAATCGGGTCACGACATCGACCCGCTCGACGTCCGGGTGCTGGGCGAGCGCCCTTGCCTGGTCGACCACGTACGAGACCTGCCCACCGGTGTCGGCGTCCCGCCCAAGCTCGATGTCGGTCGCGCGTACCAGGCCGTGGATCGTCAGCGAGAGCACATACAGGCCTTGCGGCCCAGGCGCACTGAGAGAGCCGGTGCTCGTGTCCTTAGACCATTCGGCGAGGTGTCGTTCATACAATCCGAAATCAGTGGTCGTTGCGCCGCGGATGGCGCACAAGTCCGCCGCAAAGGCAGCCGCGCGATCGAGTGTCGTCTGATGGTCCCAGTCGTGGAGGAGCCCCAGGCAGACGGCAGCGCTGAAGGCATCGCCCGCACCCACTGTGTCGACGAGGCTCGTGACCGGTGGCGCGGTGGCCTGGAAGACCTGTTTGCCGTCTACGATCGAAAGCGCTCCCTGTGCGCCCCGGGTCACGATCACTCCTTGGATCGAGTGCTCACGTGCGAGTCCGAGCGCCGCATCCCGGCACTCTTCGAAGGAACCGGTTGCTCTGGCTGTCAGCTCGGCCAGCTCGGTTTCGTTGAGCTTGATCCAGTTGGCCGTCGACAAACACCAGTCGACCTTTTCTTTCGTCCACCACGGCTCGCGAAGATTCAGGTCGACGAACGACGGAGCCTCGATCTTGTCTCGCAAGGTCCGCAAGGTGTTCCAGCTCTTGGCGTCACGAAGGGCGAGCGTTCCGTGGTAGAGGAGCCCCGAGATTTCTTCGGATACGGTGCGAAGGGCAGGATCGGCACGGATGAAATCCCAAGCCTGACGCGGGGCGATTTCGAAACGGTTCTCTCCGTCGACGACGGTCGCGGCGACCCTGCCCGTCGGATGCGTGGAGTCGGTCTGTACGCCGTGGGTCATCAAGTCCCAGCTGGTCATGCGTTCGAGGACCTCGCGGCCCTCGGGGTCGTCGCCAACGGCGCTGATCACCAGCGGATTGGCGCCGAATCCCCGCAAATGCCACGCGACGTTGAACGGCGCGCCGCCCAAAACGCGGCTACCATCGGCGAAGTGATCGAAGAGCACCTCGCCGAAAATGACAGGTCGGTTATGGAAACGATGCACAGCCTCTCACCTGACGCCTTCCTGGGTGCAGGCGGGTTCAGTCCTCGCTAGGCTCACGTCGGCATGAGCATAACACGTTACCTCCTCGCGTCAGATCTGGACGGTACGCTGATTCCACTCGAACGCGACGCGCAACGGTTGCGTGAGGTCGAGGAGCTCGTCCGCGCGTTCGAAGCGAGTGAGAATCTGAGGCTTGCCTATGTGACGGGCCGCCATTTGTCGCTTGCTCTGGCAGGGATTGAGGAGATCGGCCTTCCCTCCCCGGATTGGTTTGTCTGCGACGTCGGCACGAGCGTTTATCGAAGGGCGAACGGAGGCTTCGTGCCGGACCAGGAGTATCGCCAAGCGATGAGGACGGCGTTTGGGGGACTGAGTGGCGCCGATGTCCACGCAGCGATTGGCGCGATCGAGGGGCTGGAGCTCCAAGAAGAAGAAAAGCAGGCGGAGTTCAAGGTCAGCTACTACACGAGGGGTCAGTCGGAGCCGTTCCTCGAAACCGTTCAATCACGACTCCACGCCGCGCATGCGAAAGTGAATCTCGTGGCAAGTTACGATCCCGTGTCCGGGCGGGGTCTCCTCGACGTTCTCCCCGCGGGCATTGCGAAGGACTACGCGGTTCGATACCTGCACGACCACACCGGCGTCGATGAAGAGTATCTGGTTTACGCCGGCGACTCCGGCAACGACCGCGCGGCCATGTTGACCGGCTATCGGGTCATCGTGGTCGGCAACGCAGATGAAGCGCTCAAGAAGGACTTGGGCATCGAGTCAGTTGCCCGGGGGATTGAGGAGCGGATCTACTTTGCGGAGCATCCTTATGCGCGTGGAGTGCTGGAGGGGCTACGGCACTTTGGTTTCTTGGAATGAGACTGCGAAAGGGATGACGTCAGCCCGAGGCCGGAGCTCGGCGCGGCACGACACCGGGACGGCGGACGTCGACTGAGTCAGAGCCAGCTCCAGTGTTAGTGTGCCGCGCCCCAGTTGGGGCCCCAGCCTACGTGGACCGGTAGTGGGACTGATAACGGGACTGCGTTTTGCATGTGGTCGACGACCAACGATTCGAGCGTTGCCTGCTCTTCCGGGGGCGATTCGAACACCAGCTCATCGTGCACCGTCAGCACCATGCGGCTCTGCAGGTGCTTCTTTTCGATGTCGTTCTGGATGCGCACCATGGCGACCTTCATGATGTCGGCTGCCGTGCCTTGAATCGGTGTGTTGCGGGCAATGCGCTCGGCAGCAGCACGGAGGTTGTGGTTGGTGCTCCGAATGTCGGCGAGTGTTCGTCGGCGTCCTAGCAACGTAGTCACCAAGCCATTTGCCCGGGCTTGCTCGACGACTTCATCGAGGAATGCTTTGACCCCGGCGTACTGATCGAAGAACGCATCGATGTAGCGCTTGGCTTCGCTGCGCTCGATCTTGAGGTTGCGTGCGAGGGCGAATTGGGTCTGGCCGTAGATGACGGCGAAGTTCACCGTCTTGGCCTCGCCACGCATCTGCTTGGTGACTTCCTCGGGCTGGACACCGAAGAGCGCGCAGGCGGTCTGAACGTGGATGTCGTCTCCGCGGGAGAAGGCATCGACCAACGCGGGGTCACGGCTGAGATGCGCGAGCACCCGAAGCTCGATTTGGGAGTAGTCCGCCGCGAGCATCGACCAGCCCTCCTGCGGCACGAAGGCGTCGCGCACCCGCCGGCCCATTTCGGTCCGGATCGGAATGTTCTGGAGGTTTGGGTTGCTCGAAGAGAGGCGTCCGGTCGCGGCGACCAGCTGGTTGTACCGGGTGTGGATGCGCCCAGTGTCCGGATTCACCTCTCGCGGCAAAGCATCTAAATACGTGCTCTTGAGCTTGGAAACCGAGCGGTATTCGAGGATCGCCTGAGGCAGCGGATGCAGTAGTGCGAGCTCCTCCAGGACCCCGTGGTCGGTCGAGCGGGCCGTCTTGGTCTTCTTGATGACGGGGAGCTCGAGCTCGTCGAACAGGATGGTTTCGAGCTGCCTCGGCGAGGACACGTTGAACTCGTGGCCGGCGAGCTCCGTGCACTGGGCGCGGAGCCTCTCGAGCTCTGCGCCTGCCTCCTCCGACAGCTCTTCTAGGGGCCCGATCTCGACTCGGATGCCGTTGAGCTCCATCGTCGCCAGCACCCGCGCCAGCGGCAGCTCGACCTCGTAGAACAATCGCTCGAACTCCCCCTCATGCATGCGCGGGGTCAGGAGCTCGCTCAAGCGGAATGTGAAATCGGCTCGCTCGTTGGCGTATCCGGCGACTGCGCTCACCTCGACCTCGTCCCAGGTCAGCGCCTTCTGGCCCTTGCCTCGAACGGCTTGTTCTTCGCTCAAGTCGCCGTCGAGCTCTTGCCGCGCCACGTCTTCCAATCGATGGGCGTGCCGTGACGGGTCGAGGAGGTAGCTTGCCAGGGACGGGTCGAAGCGAATGCCTCGAAGCCTCACGCCGCGCCGCGCCCAAAACACCGTTTCACGCTTGGCGAGCGTGAGCTTTGGGATGAGCGAGTTTTCGAGCAGCGGTGTTAGGACAGCTCCTGCTTCCCCCCAGGTCAAATGATCGGGTGCCCCGATGTAGCGATGTCCCAGTGGAATGTACGCGCTCACGCCTTCCACCCAGCACAACGCAACGCCGACGAGATCCGCACGAATTGGATCGTCGATGTCCATCACGGAATACAGCGCGAAACTGCCGGCGTCGCGGATTGCACTGACTATTCTTCCGAGGCCGTCGGCGCTGGTGACTGTTTCGTAGTGCCCTTCGAGCGGGGGAGTCGACTCGAGTTGGGGAGCCGGAGCGAGTTGAGCGAGCAAGCGCGTGAGCTCGAGCTCGCTGAAGATCGCTCGAAGCGCGGCGGTGTTCCCGCCACCGAAGGTGCGAGTCACCAGATCCGGATCGATGGGAATGTCATCGCGAAGGGTCACGAGCTTGCGGGAAGTCAGCGCGTCCTCGCGGTGCACGGTGAGCTTTTCCTTGAGCGCTTTGCGCGTGATGCTGTCGAGGTTCTCATAGATGCCGTCGAAGCTCCCGTAGTCCTTGAGGAGCTTGGCTGCCGTCTTCTGCCCCACCGAGGGCACGCCCGGCACGTTGTCGGAGCTGTCGCCCATCAGCGCGAGCAGGTCGCGCACCTGATTTGGCTCGACTCCGAGCTTCGCGCGGGTCTCCTCGGTGCCGAACACCTTGTTTCGCATCGTGTCGTACATGACGACGTCGGTGCCGACGAGCTGGAGCAAGTCCTTGTCGGCGCTGACGATCACCACTCGGAGCCCCTTTTTGCGGGCCTGTGCCACCAGGGTCGCGATGATGTCATCCGCCTCCAGGCCGGCTGCCTCGATGGGCGACATGCCCCATGCTTCGACGACCTCCCGTACCCGAATCATCTGCTGTTGCAGATCGGCTGGCGCAGGGGGGCGATTCGCTTTGTATGCTTCGTATAGATCCTTCCGAAAGGAGCTCCCCTTGGAGTCCATGGCGACGATGATCCGGCGAGGCTCGTGCTCGCGCAGCAGCTTGAGCAGCATGCTGCAGACCCCGGCAACGGCGTGGGTTGGCTCGCCTTTGCTGTTCGAGAGCGGAGGAAGCGCGTGGTACGCGCGGAACACGTAGGAGCTGATGTCGATCACGTAGATCGTCTCCGAATCCCCCTTCTCCGGCAGCTTCTCCCCCATGTGCGGGCACCATCCAATGCTCGAATCCGGAGGTCAAGGTGCGAAGCAGGTTGCGTAGCGGCTTCGGCGCATGCTACGCGCACGAGCCGCAGCCACCGGAACACAATCCCGTATGTTTGAGACGCTTACAAAGGGTTTTCGCAACGCCCGCAATCGCCTCGCCGGAGTCGCCGAGCTCACCGAAGAGAACATCGACCAGGCGCTCCGCGACGTGCGCCTGTCGTTGCTCGAAGCTGACGTCGAGTTCGGCGTCACCAAGGCGTTCCTCGCCCGGGTAAAAGAAAAAGCGATCGGCCAGGTCGTCGATACGGCGGCCAAGTCGAAGAAGCGCAAAGCGAAGATAGGGCCGGCCGAGCAGTTCGTGAAGATCTGCCAGGACGAGCTCGAGTCGATGATGGGGTTCGAGGGCGATCCCGTGGAGTTTGCCAAGAGTCCCAAGCCAACCGGTATCATGGTGGTCGGCCTTCAAGGCTCCGGTAAGACGACCACGGCGGCGAAGCTGGCGCGACTGCTCGAAAGCAGCAACGCACGCAAGCCTCTCCTGGTGGCAGCAGACGTCGCGCGCCCCGGCGCTATCGAGCAGCTTCAGGTCCTCGGCGAGCAGATCAACGTGCCGGTGTTCTCGATCCCCGGGGGGCTGCCGGTCGAGATCTGCAAGCGCGGGCTTGCCCACGCCAAGAAGCTCAAGTGCGACACGATCATCTATGACACCGCAGGCCGCCTTGCAATCGATGAGCCGCTCATGAAAGAGCTCGCCGAGATTCGCGCCTCGGTCGGGCCGCAAAACGTGTTCCTCGTCGTCGACGCCATGATCGGTCAGGACTCGGTCAAGACCGCGAAGTCCTTCGACAAACTCCTCGGGTTGAGCGGTGTGATCCTCACCAAGCTAGACGGTGACGCGCGCGGAGGCGCGGCGATTTCGATCAAGAACGTGACCGGCACGCCGGTGAAGTTCGTTGGCACAGGCGAGACGCTGGATCGACTCGAGGAGTTCCGTGCCGAGGGCATGGCTAGCCGCATCCTCGGCATGGGCGACGTGGTGGGTCTGATGAAGGACTTCGAGGACGTCGTCGACGAAGAGAAGGCCGAGCGGGACGCCAAGCGCATGCTTCGCGGCCAGTTCACCCTCGATGACTTCCTAGAGCAGCTTCATATGCTGCAGAGCATGGGCCCGCTGCAGGACCTTCTCGACAAGGTTCCGTTCTTTGCCGATAGTGTCCCCGAAGGCTTCCAAGTCGATGAGGGGGAGATCGGTCAGATCAAGGCCATCGTCAGCTCGATGACCCGGCAGGAGCGCGCCAAGGCTGAGCTCTTCCAGAAGCAGCCGACTCGCCTCGTTCGCGTGGCCAAGGGTTCCGGCACGGCCGAGAAGCAGGTCGCGGAGATCCTTCAGCGCTTTGCCTTCATGAAGCAGATGATGGGCAGTATCGGATCGCAAGCCGGCATGCTCTCGAAGATCCCGGGCATGAAGCAGATGGCCTCGGCGAATCGCCTTCGCGATGCGGTGAAGACAGGCGGCCTCGAAGGAAACCCGATGATGGCCAACTTGACCGACTCGTTGCTCCAAGCTGCGGTTGTCGAGCAAGGGGGCTTCGCTCCGGGGGGCGCTCAGCAGCCTCGCCATGTCATCAACAAAAGCAAGAAAAAGTCCAAGCGAAAGATGCAGAAGAAGTCGCGCCGCAAATCCCGACGGTGAGCGGGAGCATCATGAGCTTCACACGCTGCGCCTTCTTACTTCTCGTCGGCTTGATCGCAGCATGCACGACCGATGTCGAACCGCTGACGCCCAGCCAGAAGGTTGCCAGCCGCGCCAAAGATGCAGTGCCCAAGCTGGCTCTGGTTCAAACCAAACGACCGCCGATGCTCGACGGATTGCTCAGTGATCCGGCTTGGGGGCTTGCCAATACCACCCGCGCGTTCGTCGAGACCCGACATGGAGGGGTCGCGCCAGTTCAGGCGTCTGCCAAGCTTCTCTGGGACGAGCGCTACTTGTACATCGGCGTCGAGGTGAACGACGCGCTGCTTCGCGCGAGCCACACCGAACACGACGATCATCTTTGGGAACAGGACAGCGTCGAGATCATGATCGACCCGGACGGTGACGGGAGAGGCTACTTCGAGATTCAGGTTTCGCCGCGCGGCGTGGTGTTTGACACTCGGTACGACGCGCGCCGCGTTCCCAAACCGTTTGGCCGCACCGCGTGGGACAGCAGGATCCGCGTCGGAGTGTCATTGCGCGGCGATCTCGACGATAAAGAGGCAGACGATGGTTACACGGTGGAGATGGCGATCCCGTGGCAGGCGTTCAGTCTCGAGGGCAAGGACCTCGCTCCGCCCGCGATCGGGGACGAATGGCGCGCCAATCTGTATGTCATGGACCTCATCGACGGTCGGCAACAGGCGGCAGCGTGGTCACATTTGGGAATTGGTGATTTCCATGTGCCGCGACGATTCGGTATCCTGGCATTCGAGGGGCCCGAACCAAGGCGCGAGGGCGCGCAAGCACTTGAATCCGCCGAGGCCCCTCACTAGGGTCCGACGGGTCGGGACGATTCGCACACGATGCTACGCACACGCCTCATCGCCGGTCGCACCTCGGGCTTGATTCTGAGCGCCGTCTTCGCGTCGATCGTGACGCTCGCCAGTCAGGTCGAAGTGGTCCTGGAGCCGCTCCGCGTAGATCCGGCACGCCCAGCCCCCGTTACGCTTCGTATCCCGAGCACCTACCTACCCAGGAAGTCGCTCCGAGTTCATCGGGGATTGCCACAGCCGCTGGTCGTCACCCGCGGTGAGGTGGTGAGCGAGCCAGAGACCCAGCGCCTCGTTCGGGCCTTCGAGCGTGAGCGACGTCCACCAGACCAGGAGACGCTATTGGGCGTTTGGCTCAGCTACTTCCTCATCGCGTACATCTTTCTCGCCTACCTGCGGCTGTTCACCGGTGGGAGAGGTGGCTTGTTGCGGACGGAGGCCGGCCTCCTGGTGCTGGTGGGTGCGACGTGCCTTGGCGCGAAGCTGCTGTTGTTGTTCACCGGGGTCTCTCCGTTCGTTCTGCCGTTAGCCACGGTGCCTTTGTGGGCGGCCCTTTATTTCGACCGCGCGACCGCGACCGCTTCGGGCCTCCTCATTTCGCTCGTCTGCGCTTCGTTCTTGCACTTCTCGATGCCCGTGGTCGTCGTCTACCTGGCCACGACGCTTGGCGTCGCGATCTTTTTCCACGACCGCAAGCACGCCACGCACATGCTCGTCGCCGGCACGGCTGCCGGGCTCTTTGCCGCGTTGGTCTTGATAAGCGTCGCGATGTCGGTTGGGAACGGGATCGACGTGATCGGTGACGTCGCGAGGCTCAACGAGTCGATCCTGCTGTCGACAATCGCTGGCGGCATGATCTCAGGCGTGCTTGCTGTGCTGTTGCAGCGGCTCGCGACGGCTACCCTCGGCGTCGTCACACGCGGGCGCCTGCAAGATCTCACGGACGTCGACCACCCTCTCCTTCGCAAGATGGCGAGAGACGCGCCTGGCTCGTGGCAGCACGCACGCGCCATGGCCAACCTCGCCGAGGGAGCTGCTGCCGCTATCGGGGCGGACGCATTGCTGACCCGAGTCGGCGCGTACTACCACGACCTCGGCAAGACGATTCAGCCGAAATACTTCATCGAGAACCTGGTTCCGGGTGAGCCCACGCCACACGACGACCTGGAGCCTGACGTCAGTGCCGACGCGATCATGGCGCACGTCGTCGAGGGCGCTCGCATCCTCCGTGAGGGAGGCGTCCCGGAACCTGTCGTCGAGTTTGCGTACACGCACCATGGGACTAGCGTCATCGAGTACTTCTGGCACAAGTGCCTAGAAGCCGGGAACCCAAAGGGACTTTCCGACGCGGCGTTCCGCTATCCAGGGATGCGGCCGCGCACGAGGGAAACCGCCATCTTAATGCTGATCGACGCCATCGAAGCCGCCGCGCGCACCGTCGACGAGCCCTCGCGCGAGCAGTTCGAAGCCATCGTGCAACGCGTGACGAACGTCAAGCTGCGACAGAGCCAGCTAGACGAGTGCGGCCTGACGATGGAAAATATCCGCGTGCTCCAGAGCACACTCACCGACACCCTTTGCAACGCCTACCACAACCGCATCAAGTACCCGTGGCAAGACAAGGCAAACGAAGGCGAAGCGCAGCCGCCCGTCCCAGGCGTCGCGACCGAGCGAGACGTGGCGCGAGAGCGAAGCCGTGAGTCGACTTAACCGCGCGTGGGTCATCGGCGTTCTGTGGTTGCTCGGTGGCTGTGACCAGTTGGGCAATCCGCAGCAGTTCGCGACGCCCCCGACCACTTGGGACGACGAGCACGGCCGCGTGGTCACCACGACGCGGTCGTTCCGAAACGAGAAGACCATCCGACGCCTCGTGTCCGCGGGCTTGGACGACTTCGACTATGCCGACCCTTCAATCGGTCCATCGCAGACCCTGACCCTCGTTTCCGTGGTGCCTCGCAGGCTCAGATCAACGAGGCGCGCGGAGGTGCACCTCATCACGACCTTCAAGTTGTCTGAGCAGGCTCCCATCGTCCGCCGATGGTCGGCACCTGCCTCCTCTCGTCGCTGGGACGCCGCGTTCGCGCTGCCCGAACCCCCGAGCCGCGCCGTTACCTCCGTGGCGCCATGAGCCCGGACTGGGTCTCGCGCACGTCGGGGAACTCGGCAAGCGACCTTCCCTCGTCGCGAAACGAGTCGATCGATTCGAGAAATCCGTGAGCAAGATCTGGGTCGAACTGACTCCCGCCGCAACGATCGATCTCGGAGATGGCAATGGCGTGCTCGAGCGCCCTTCGATAGGCGCGGTCGCTCGTCATTGCGTCGTAGGTGTCCGCCACGGCGATGATTCGCGCAACGAGCGGAACGTTGTTCCCTTTGAGCCCGAGCGGGTACCCAAGGCCGTCCCAGCGCTCGTGGTGTAGATGCACTCCCGGAATGAGCGGGTGCAGGAACTCGATCGGCTGCAGGATGTCGCGACCGTGATCCGGATGCTGCTTGAAGATCTCGTACTCTTCTTGCGACAGCTTACCGGGCTTGTTCAGGTTCATGACGCAACCGATCTTGCCGATGTCGTGCATCAGCGCCGACTGGCGAACGATTTCGATTTCTGCGTCACTCAAGCCAAGCTTGATCGCGAGGATCTGCGCGTACGCCGCGACCCGCGCGGAGTGTCCTGCCGTGTAACGGTCCATCTTGTCGATCGCGCTCGCGAGCCCGCGGATGGTTTGCTTGAACGTGGCCTGCAGGTCCTCGTAAAGCCGCGCGTTCTCGATGGCGGCCGATGCGCGGTCCGCGGTGGCGTGCAGGAGCTTGCGCTGCCCTTCGTCGAAGCGCTTGCCCTGCGTGTAGCTGAGCGCGCATAGAAAACCAATGGTATCGCCGCGCGCGGTCAAGCGGGCGACGGCAAGAGACTGCGGCGAGGGATCCTCCGCGAGCTCTTCGAAGTAGCGCCAGCATCGCTCCCCATGCTCGAGGAGCGCGGGGGCATGTGCGAAATGCTCGTCCAAGGTCTCTATACTCAGCGTGTCAGGCTCGCGCCTGAAGCGAAAATTCGGATTCACATCGGTGGTCCGCCGGTAGAAGCTTCCGCCACCGTCGCTCAGGAGTACCGTGACGACGTCGGAGTCCATCTCATCGATCGCTGCGCGGCTCAGCGTGTGCACAACCTGCTCGAGCGAGAGGCTCGCGGCGATTGCCTCGCTCACTTTGTAGAGTGATAGCGCCTCTTTGAGGCGGAAGTTCTCGGCTTCGAGCCGCTGCTTCTCGAGCCCACGCCGAATCGTGTGCACGACCTCCTCGACTTTGAAGGGCTTCAAGACGTAGTCGTACGCGCCCTGCTTCATCGCTTCGATGGCGGTCTCTACTGTTCCGAAGCCCGTCATGATGATCGTCACGACGTACGGTGTGTGCTTGCGAATGGCGCCGAGCAGCTCGAGACCGCCCATGTTTGGCATCTTCAAGTCGCTCAATACCAGGTCGAACCGATCGCGCGAAAGCTCGACCAACGCATCGCTCCCGTCCTCGGCCGTGCGAACGTAGAAGCCCTCCATCGTCAGGAAGTCCGCGAGAATTTCCCGAATCACTTCCTCGTCGTCGACCACGAGGACCTTCGCGACGTCTTCGCCAGGCTTTCCGCTCATGATCGTATGGCCATGGCTAGTACTCCGCTCCACGCAGTCGTGTCAAATCCGTGTGTCGGTTGCATTGCGAATCGAAGGGCACTTTGATACATCCCGCTCGACCTTGCCATCTCCTACCCGGATCACCACACTCGCGTTCGTCGTTTACGGCCCGCTAACGGTCGGCGCCTTGGCGTGGGCTTGGCTTGCCGGCGGACGTTTTGCTTGGTCGCTCGAAACCCCCTGGGTCTCCGAGCCGTATGCGGAACGCCTCGCGCTGTCCCTCGGGCTAGGCCTCGCGTTGGCACTCGCGGTGGTCGCCATGACCCCACATCTCGTCGCACGTGTTCGATGGGCGCGTGCGCTGCACCTGGAGCTGAAGGAGCTCGTCTCCTCGCTATCGTTGGGGGAGATTACGTGGCTCGCGTTTGCCTCCGGCGTTGCCGAAGAGCTCTTCTTCCGAGGCGCGATGCAACCCGTGTTGGGACTGCTGGTGACCTCGCTGATCTTCGGCGCGGTTCACGTCGGGCCCAAGCCAGTCTTCCTGGCCTGGACGACCTGGGCGTTCGTGATGGGGCTTTTGTTCGGGTTGATCTTCGAGCTCACCGGTGTGCTTTGGGGCCCGATTTTGGCCCATGCTTGGATCAATCAGCGCAACATGGCCTTCATCCGGCGACATTGACGCCCGATACGAGCCTTTCTAACCTGGGTGGATACCCGTGGAGAGCGAAATCAAGACGAGGGTTACTCCCTTTTCGGAACCCCACATCCGGACCGGAGCGGGCCAAGATTGTCTCGTGGTGATCTATGCGCCAAGCTCTAACCAATTGGGCAAGCGTTTCTCGTTGGCCGGCGGCACCGTGAGAATCGGTCGTGGAGACGACAACGACGTCGTCCTTCACAGTGACAGCGTCTCGCGCCGACACGCCCGCATCGAGATTCGGGGTGAGAGCTATCACGTCCTCGACCTGCATTCTACGAACGGGACATACGTCAACGATGAGCTCGTGCAGAACCGTCAGCTTCGCCGTGGCGACCAGATCAAGATCGGCGATACAATCATGAAGTGTCTGAGCGGCGCTGACCTCGAGTCGCAATATCATGAGACGATCTATCGGATGACCATCATGGATGGCCTCACGGACATCCACAACAAGCGTTACTTCGTCGAGCAACTCGATCGAGAGCTGTCCCGGGCGACGAGGCATGCTCGTCCGCTGGCTTTGGTGATCTGCGACATCGACCACTTTAAGCGCGTCAACGACGAGTTCGGACACCTTGCGGGCGATCACGTCCTCAAGGAGGTTGCACAGCTTGCGAAAAGCCGCCTTCGCCCCGACGATGTGATCGCGAGGTACGGAGGTGAGGAGCTCGCCGTCATCCTTCCAGAGACGGACCTTGCGGGAGGTGTCCGGATCGCCAATGAGCTTCGAAAGATGATCGCGACCGAGACGTTCGTTTTCGAGGATGAAGACATCGACGTTACGATTTCCTGCGGTGTCGCACAGTTAGACCCGAAGTGGCGGTCCTACGATTTCGTTCGGGCCGCCGATGAGCGGCTCTACGAAGCGAAGCGAGCCGGCCGCAATCGTGTGTGTCCCTGCTAGCCAGACGTACCGACGAGACGTGCTAGACTCGGCATCGCATGCGCTCGATTGCAGAGGCCCTGGCTGCGATGTTGCCCGCGTTTTCCCCCTTGGGAGAGGAAGAGGTGCATCTGACCGAGTCGTCGGGGCGCTACGTGTCTCGCGACGTGATGGCCCGCTTCGACGCGCCACCCTTCGATAACAGTGCGATGGATGGTTATGCGGTGCGCGCGACCGACGTCGCCTCCGCGAGCCAGAGCATAGCCGTGAGACTTCCGGTTCGAGGTGAATCTCGCGCTGGGGGTCCGCTCCCCATGCCTTTGGATCCAGAGACGGCTTGCCGCATCTTCACCGGCGCGCCGATGCCACGCGGCGCCGACGCAGTCGTCATGCAGGAAGACACCGACCAGGACGGCGACGAGGTAGCGATTCAAGAGTCCTCAGCTGAGGGGAAGCATGTTCGCGTGCAGGGCAGCGATGTGCGATCCGGTGAGCTGTTGCTTCGGACGGGCGACCGCCTCTGGCACGGAGAGCTCGGCCTCCTTGCAAGCCAGAACATCGATCGCGTACACGTCTTTCGGCGGCCCAAGGTTGCGCTGCTCTCGACGGGTGACGAGCTACGAGAGCTCGGCGACGAACTCGACCCGGGCGCCATCATCAACTCCAATGTCTACGTGCTGACCGAGATGCTGCGCGCATTGGGGGCCATCCCCGTTGCTCTTCCCGCGACGCCGGACACGTTGCCGGAGATCGAAGCCGCGCTCCGAAAAGCGCTCGAAGCCGATGTCGTCATCACGATGGGGGGCGTATCGGTGGGCGTGTACGACTTCGTGCACGAAGCCTTCAAGAACGTAGGCATTGAGCCGGGGTTTTGGAAAGTCCGCATCAAGCCCGGCAAGCCCCTCGCGTTCGCCCAATACGAGGGCAAGCCCGTCATCGCTCTTCCGGGCAATCCGATCAGCGCGATGGTCACCTTCGAGGTGCTGGTCGCCCCGTGTCTGCGCAAGATGCTCGGAGACCCGCGGCCCCACCCTCAGCCTGTGGTCGCACGGCTGCGCGATTCGTATCGCCGGCGTCCAGGCCGGGTCGAAATCGCACGTGCGGTTGCCATGCGTGAGGGGGATGAGATCATCGTCGCTCTTCACGATCGACAGGGCTCGGGCTCCCTCCCGTCGTTCGTGGGGATCAACGCCCTGGTCATTCTACCGGCCGCTCAGGCCGAGTTTGCCGCCGGCGAACGGGTCGAAGCGATCCTCTGGGGCGCGGGATTGAGGGGCGACCGCTCGTGTTTCGAGGATATGGGATAGGCGATTCTATTGTCATTTCAGCTTCTTGCGTGTTGCCTTCTTGACTAGCGGATCGCGATCACTATGCTGGCGCTCCCTCAAAGGGGGGTCACAAGCATGAAGAAGACCGAGCTGAAGCGATTTCGCGCCGTCCTGGAAGAAAAACGAGACGCTGTAATTCGCCGTGCGCGCGAGACGATGGACCAGGATATGACCCTCGACGCGTCCGAGCTCCCCGACGAGATGGACCTCGCGTCGAGCGAATACATGCAGTCGTTCACGTTCCGCCTTCGCGGGCGTGAGCGCGTATTCCTGCAAAAGATCGAGAAGGCCCTCAAGAAGCTCGACGAAGGCGTGTTCGGCGTCTGCGACGATTGCGAAGAGCCGATCAGCATCAAGCGCCTCGAAGCGCGTCCCGAGACCGAGCTGTGCATCCGCTGCAAGGAAGACCAGGAGCGGACGGAACGCGACTTCGCGTAGGTCGGTGAGTCGGCCCTTGCCTAGGCTCGCTGTACCCGGCGTTTGACGCCGTGGATGACGCGCCACACTACGAGCATCACGACTGGAACCGCGACGGCGAAGCCGATCTGCTTGTTCACCTGAAGACCGGTCCAGGCGAGACCCTCGTAGAGATAGCCGAGCAAGCCCATCAAGTAGTAGGTCATCGCGACTATTGACAGACCCTCGACCGCCTGCTGGAGGCGGAGTTGCACCTCGCTGCGCTTGTTCATCGAGGTCAGCAGCTCTCGGTTCTGGCCCTGGATGCCAAGCTCGACCCGTGTGCGAAGTAGGTCGCTTGCATGGGCAATCCGGCTCGAAAGGCCTTCGAGCCGGTCACGGACCGAGTTGCAGGTACGAATGCCTGGCGCCAGGCGGCGCTCGATGAAGACTTTGACGGACTGAAGGCCCGGGATCTTCTCTTCGCCCAGTTCTTCGATCCGTTCGTGGACCAGCTTGTAGTAGGCGTTCGTCGCCGAGAATCGGTAAGTGGTGTCCGACCGATGGAGCTCGACGTGCGCCGCCAGGCTGGAAAGCTGATCAAGGAGGGCGTGCTGGTCGGTTTCCTCCTCGGCTTGGGTAAGCTCCTGAGTGATGCGAGCGAGCTCCCGTTCGATCGTCCTCACCTGGGGCGTGATCTCACGGGCGACGGGTAAAGCCAGCAGCGCCATCACTCGATAGGTCTCGACTTCGAGTACCCGCTGCACCAAGCGTCCTGCCTGAAGGGGCGTCAGATCACGCGCCTGAAGGACGATCCGGCCGAAACCGTCCGAGTGCAGCCTGAAGCTACTGTAGAGGTACGCTGTTCCCTGTCTCACAACCCCGCCCCGAAGCGGCTGCTTTTCGAAATAGCGATCGAGCTCAGCCGGATCGAGCGTTCCTTTGGCGCGGCTGAACGCAAGGTGTAATGCGGTGGTCGCCCTGCCTGGCGTCTTGGCGAGCCAGTCGGCCGGAATGTCCGCTAGCGCACCGGGTTGCCGCAGCGGGTCGCCCAGGACCCTGCGGATGAACGTGTAAGTCGAGAATTCAGTGTGCCTTTCCCAACGAAGCTCGAAACCGCCGAAGGTTTGATAGAAGCACGAAGCGCCCCCAAGAGGCGGGTCCACGTCGAATCGGGCGCACAGCTCCGCGAGATGCCCACGCTCCGCCGCCCGCTCATCTTGGCCAACCTGAACGGCGATGTGGCTGATGCTGCTCGGCGTCTCGACCAGAGGCGACGGCCGGCTGTGAAGCTCGTCGTAGAGCTCGGCGCGTGAGGGGTGCACGTTGAGGGTGATTTTGGAGGTCACGGGGGGCATTTTTGGGGGGATAGCCTACTCCGGTCAACTGCCAGCGACAGTGCCAAGAACAAGAACCGTCCCACGTTGAAGCCTGAACCGCGCGGCCTTCATCGTGCCCGTGCGTAGCGTCCGGGAATTAATCCTTTCAAAAAGGGGACTGTCTCCTTTTTACTCGGCGGCAGCTGGCCGCGTGTTTGTCCTTGGCTGCGGTTGTGGCAGCACGATCCTAAATGCCGTCCGCCCCGGTTCGCTATCCACCGAAACGCTCCCGCCGTGGTCCTCCACGATGCTTTGAACGATCGCCAGACCCAAACCCGTACCGCCTTTCTTGCCGTACGTGGTGAAAGATTCGAACAGGCGCTCGCGGATCTCGTCAGAAACGCCCGGACCGTCGTCGGAGAAGGTCAGCGAGAGATTCCCATCATCGGAGCGGTCGACTTCCAGACGGCAGACGCCGCCGCTCTCGCCGATGGCCTCGGCCGCGTTGCGTGCAAGGTTGTGGAACACACGCTGCATTTTTTCTTCGTCGAAGTGCGCCACGCCGCGGTCGTGGAGCGCGAGCTCGAGGCGGATGCCCTGTTCGGCTAGCTCGGGCTTGAGCTGGTCGGCGAGATCTTCGAAGAAGGTGTGGAGATACACGCGCCGAATGAGGATACGCCGCTCGCCCTTCGCGAAAGCTAGCGTCTCACCCATCATTGTCTTGAGGAGTTGAACCTGGCGACGGATCGCAGCGGCCGCCTCTCGGCGCTTGTCCTCGTCTCCCTCTTGGACGAGGAGCTGCGTGTAGCCCGAGATGACCGTCAGCGGAGTCTTCAAATCATGGAGCATGCTCGACAGGAAGCGCCCGAGAGTCGTCAGGCGCTCCTCCCGAGCCTTCTGGGCCCGAGACTGCGCCTGCGCGATGGCCGTCGACAGGTGGCCGGCGATGACCGTCGCCATTTTGAGGTCGTCGTCCATGAACGGAGCCCGTCCGCCGGACTTGTTTAGGAGCTGCAAAGCCCCCACCCCTTCGTCCCAGCGGAGCGGAACACAAAGCACCGACTTCGGATGATAGCCAACCTCGTCGGAGATATGGGTCGAGTGCCTCGGGTCTTCGTCGGCCCGATTGACGATCTGCGGGCGGCCATTCTCGGCAACCCAGCCGGAGATTCCCTGCCCGGCCTTGAGCTTCATCTTCTTGACGCGGTCGGGCTCTCCACCAACGGCAGCGCGAAACGTCAGGTCACCCGTGTACTCGTCCGCGAGGAGAATCGACGCAGCCTCCGCATCGGTCGCGCGCATCGTTCGAGCGAGCACACCGGGCAAGAGATCATCGAGCTCCATCGCGCTGGCCGCGACCTGCGTGATCTCGAACAGGACGTCGAGCTCACGAATCTTCTTCTCGAGTTGTTCTTTTGTTTCGAGCAGCTCGATGTTCTTGCCGACCACGGAGAGAAAGAGCTTCGAGTTCTCGATCGACACGGCCGCGTGGCTGGCCAGCGCCGTCAGCAGGGCCTCGTCCGCGATCGTGAAGTGCCCCTCGTGCTTGTTGAGCACCTGAACCACGCCGATGGTCCGGCCGTGCTGGTTCTTCATGGGCACGCACAGGGTCGAGCGCGTGCGGTATCCCGTCGCCCGGTCCCATTCGGCGTCGAAGCGGACGTCTTGGTAGGCGTCCTTTATGTTGAGCGGCTTACCCGTGCTGGCGACCGCTCCTGCCAGCCCCTCGCCCGGCTTGAGCCGAATCTCGCGCACCTCCTCTCCCTGGATCACCTTGGACCAGAGCTCGTCGGTCTCCTCGTCCAGGAGGTAGAGGGTCGAGCGATCGGCTTCCATGACCTCGGAGATCCGATCCAGGATCATCTCGAGCAGCTCGCCAAGGTCGAGGGTCGACCCCAACGCCGAGCTGATGTCCTGCAGCGCCCGCAGCTTGGCCCTCTCGCGCTCTACGACATTTTGCAGTCGCAGCGCTTCCTGGCCGTCTCGGTCGCCGTCTGAGGCCATACTTGGTCGATACTCCCCCGAACCCGGGTTAAGAAGCAACGACCTTCGCGGCGGGTCTATTCCCCTTGACGCAATTCCGCACGATCTCCCATCCGAACGGCCCTAGTGGCCCGCTCGAGCAGGATGGCAGTCGTTTTGGGCTGCACGTTGACGGCCCGTCCGATGGCCACGACCTCCCAGGGATAGTGCTCAGGCTCTTTCGGCAAAGGCACCGTCGTCTCGATCTCGCGGCCGACCTTCCCCTCGGCGCTCCGTCGCCATTCGTCGCCCTGACGGACGATGTAGAAACGATTGCCCACGACGACGCCCTGCTCTGCGCCGACATCGACGAAAACGATTTGGTTCGTCGAGGGGAGCTTTCGAGGATAGAGGCTCGCGACCACCGTGGCGCGCAGCGAATGTTCGGCCGGAACCACGTCGACCCAGTAGAAGTGGCGCTCGAGCGGTGCGATCCGGAAACCTCGCTCGATGCCCTCGAGTGTGTTGACGACCACTGCCCTACCTATCTGGCGCTTCGCGTCGTAGTCCTGGAGCTTCACCTCGCCGATGATGCGCACGAGGGTCCCCTTTTCCCAGCCCTCTCGCTCGTGCTTCTTCATCTTCCGAAAGATCGTGTAGACGCGGCCGATCTCGGGCTCGACGTCTTCGTTGAAACGCACGTACACCATGTCGGTGTCGATCATCATCATGTGCTCTTCGTTGGCGCCGATGATGTATCCCGAGTCCGTGAGGGCGTCCGAATCGAGAAAGCCATATTCTGCTTGGTAGACCGCGTGCTGCGTCACGGTCCTGCGCTTCGCGTATGAGAATCCGCGCGGCGCCGTCTTCACCACCTCGTCATCGCCGGGGCGAAGCCGAACCTCGGCGTCCGGGTAGATCCAATGTGGATTTGTGATGTCGGGATTGTACGACCAGACCCGCGGCCACTCGTACGGGTCGCCGTAGTAGGTCTGCGTGATATCCCAGAGCGTATCGCCCTCTTTCACGGTGTGCGTTTGAGGCATGTCCGCGGGGACCTCCAGCTTTGCCTTCTCGGCCCCTTGGTCTTCGCCTGCCCCATCGACCTGTGCGATTGCCGTGCCCGCTATCAGCACGACCACTATGCTCGTCCATCCCACCAGCTTCATGATGCATCCTCCCGCAGCGCCAACCGCGCGGCCGCGGTATCCGGGAACTGCTCCCTAACCTTGTCGAAGTAAGTCTGAGCGCCCGCGGCATCACCGCGCCTCAGATAGATTTGCCCAATGCGGTACAGCGCGTCCGGGGCCTTGTTGCCCCAGGGATGCAGCTTTTCGATACGTTTGAAGTATCGAAGCGCCCGATCATACTCGTGGCGCAAGTAGTGAATCTCGCCGCACCAGAACAGGGCGTTGTCCGTGTACGGATGACTCGGATGTGCCGACGAGAACGCCTCGAGCTCGACCAGTGCCTCTTGGAACTTCTGCTCCCGGATCAGGCTCAGGCCTCGGCGGTACCCCTCGACGCTGACCTCGTTGCGCTCGGTCGCCTGCGCAGGCTGTGTCTCGACAAACGCCGGAAGGTCCGGCACGTCCGCCGTAATCGGCAAACGTTCATCGACGACCTCGCCATCGAGTCGAAGCACCGGCTGCATTTCGAGAACCCGGTGCCTGTCCGTCGCCCAGGGAAGGCTATCGCTGCTGGATGCCTTCCCCGGAAGCCTCGGCCCAAAGTCCTCGTCTGCTTTCAGCTCTTGCACCTGCGCGCGCGCCAGGGCCAGCTGGCCACGTAGCGTTCGGAGCTCCTGCTCCTGCTCGTCGTTTTGCACACGAAGCGCCGTGAGCTCCGCGTTGCGAGTGGCCTCGTCAGACGCACCGCGAGCTTGGGAATGCACTCCTACCGAGCTGCACCCGATCAGTGTCGATACACCAGCCACTGCGAAGAGCGTCTTCACGGCATAATCCCGCCTCTGAATCGTAGGTAACCCGCCGGACTCACGTCAAAAAAGGCGTGCCCTACTGCCAGGTGCCAAGTGCTCGAAATCGCTGATATCGTTGCGCTACCAGCTGTTCGCCGGAAAGCCCCCGCAAAGCCTCGAGATGATGGCGCAGGCGCTCTCGCAGTGACTTGGCGGCGATTTCGGGCTTTCGATGTGCCCCTCCCGCCGGCTCCGGCACCACTTCGTCGACGACCCCCAGGCGCTTGGCGTCGTTCGCCAATAGCCGAAGCTGCTCGGCGGCTTCCGCGCCCCGGGTCCCGTCGCGCCAGAGGATCGACGCGCATCCCTCGGGTGTGATCACGCTGTAGGTGGCGTATTCGAACATGAGCACGCGATTGGCAACCCCGATGGCGAGCGCGCCGCCGGAGCCGCCCTCGCCGAGCACGGTGCACACGATCGGGACCCGCAGCCCGCTCATCACCTCGATCGCTCGGCCGATGGCCTCGGCCTGGCCCCGCTCTTCCGCTTGGAGGCCCGGATAGGCGCCGGGGGTATCGATGAATGTGAGAATCGGGCGCCCCGCTTGTTCCGCTAACTTCATGACGCGGATCGCCTTCCGATAGCCTTCTGGATGCGCCATGCCGAAGTTGCGATGCGCTTTGTCTCGGGCGGTTCGGCCTTTCTGGTGGCCAATGACCGCAACGATTTCACCCTCGAAGCGTGCAAACCCAGAAATGATCGCAGGGTCGTCCCTGAAGGTTCGGTCGCCGTGCAGCTCGACGAAGTCCTCGAAGAGGAGCGCTAGGTAATCTCGGAGGTATGGCCGGTCCGGGTGCCGGCTCAGCTGGACCTTCTTCCAGACGTCGAGGTCTTCGTAGAGCTTACGTTGCAGATCCTCCACCTGGGTCCGTAGAGTCACGATCTGGGTGTCGATGGCGTCGGCCTCCGGGGCGCCCGCGTCGGTCAGTTCCTTGAGGGCCGCGATCCGCTCTTCCAGCTCGACCAATGGGGCTTCAAAATCCAGGTGCGCCATCTCGCATGGTGCTTCGCATATCTCCGGAGAGCGGCAAGCCCGATCTCGGCTACTCGTGATCGGCGAGGCCGAGCAACTCGAAAACCTGAATGGGCTGTGCTTTGCCCTTCACCCGCTTCGCCGGTAGTTCCTTGATCTCGAAGCGGCCGTCTAGCTTGCCGAGGGTCCACTCGCTGATCAGGGTCTGTCCGGGCTTGGCTAGCGAGCACAAGCGGGAGCCGGTGTTCACAGGGTCTCCGATGACGGTGTACTCGAGTGCTCGGCTGCTTCCGATGTAACCCGCAACCACCTCTCCGGTGTTGATGCCGATTCCGATCTCGAACGGCGGCAACCCTTGGGCTTCGTGTCGCGCGTTCAGGTAGACGAGCGCTTCTTGCATCTCGAGCGCCGCGCGGGCCGCGCGCATCGGATCGTCATGATGTGCAACCGGCGATCCAAAGAGCACCATCATCTCGTCGCCGATGAACTTGTCGAGCGTCCCTTCATGCCGAAACACGATCTCGACCATACGCTCGAAGTATTCGTTGAGCGCGTCCACCAAGATCTGGGGCTCGCAGGATTCACTTATGCTGGTGAAGCCGCGAATGTCTGCGAACAAGACCGTCGTCTCGCGAAGCTCGCCGCCCTTTTTCACCTCGAGCTGACCGGAAAGCACCTGCTCGGCGATGGCAGGCGACAGCAGGCGCCGGAAACGCTCGCGGGTGACCGCTTCCTGCTCTAGCTTCTTGGCGAACAAGGTGTTCTGAACTGCCACAGCGGCCTGGCTGGCGACGGTTTCGAACAGCGCCAAGTCCTTCTCGGTGAAGGCGTGCGTGGCAAGCTTGGAGTCGAGCATCATCACGCCTAAAACCGTCTTGTTGTGCAGCAATGGGACACACATCGTCGAGCGGATGCCTTGCATGATCACCGACTGAGCGCTTTGAAAACGCTCGTCCGTCGTGGCGTCGTGCGAGAGAACGGCTTCCTTCTCGCGGACGACCGTATCGAGCACGGTTTTCGATACGATGACTTCTTGCTCCGGGTCGACACCTTCGGCCGTGCGCACCGAGACCGGCTCGAGAATGCTCTGGTCGTTGTGTAAGAGCACGACGCCGCGATCAGCGGGAACGAGACGAAACGCAACCTCGAGGATCTTGTTGCAAAGTGCGGTGATGCTCGTTCCGAGCTCGATGACTTGGGTGACTTCATAGCTCGCACGGAGCTTTTCGTAATCGCGGCGCAGGGATGCGTCGTCTTGAATGAGCTCTTCAGCGAAGAAGGTCTTCTCTGCCAGGATCGAGACCTTGGCGCGGATCAAAGGGCCCGCGTCGGTGTCGCCGATCTTGAAACGGTTGGTGGCGTCGCGAGACTCGCCGCTCATGAGGGCGTCGAAAGACACCGCACCCCGTCGTTCCTCCGGCTCGAAGACGATGCGGGTCGAGCCGATGGTGATCTCGTCGCCGGGCTCGAGCGTGCGCTCCTTGTCGACCCTGTCACCGTTGACGTAGGTGCCATTGAGCGAGCCCAAGTCTTTGAGGATGTAGCGGTCCTCGATCAGCTCGATGCGGCAATGTTCCTTGGACACCACCCGGTCGAGGACCTGATGGGTGTTCCTTGGATGCCGCCCAAGCGAATTGTGCCGGAAGAGCTGACGCTCCTGCCGCCCGCTTGGCCCCATGATACTGATGCGAGCCATAACCCCTCCATCAGGCTACCTGGGGCGTTCTCAGGCCGCAAAGATGGTGCTGCGGCGAGCCATCCCGCCTCAGGCCGCGGGGTCCTTCGCCTTGGTCTCGACGATGAACTCTTCCACGGCGCCCCTGACCGGACGGGCGAAATAGACCTTCTTGGCAGCGATTTCGCGCAGCGCTGTCACGATCGGACGGTTTGTGCTGTGAACGAGCGCCGGGGCGCCCTTGATGAGCTGACGGGTCCGCCGGGCGGCCAAGATGACCAGCGCAAAGCGGTTTTCCTCGTGTACCAAGCAATCTTCGACGGTGACGCGTGCCATAGGCGCCGGAGGCTAGCAGGCGTCCCCCAGCCCTGCAAATCGGTCCCCTCGATCCCCAAAAAGCCCCGCGGCTAGACTTGACTCCCCGGGTTTCAGGATTAGGTTGCCGGCCCATCAGCACTCTCAAGCGTAGAGTGCTAACAAGCTACCGAGCGGCGTAACTGCCCGAAAACGGAGGGATAAATGGCCATTCGTCCATTGCATGACCGCATTCTGGTCAAGCGCGTGAAGGAAGAAGACAAGACCAAAGGCGGGATCATCATTCCGGATACCGCCAAGGAAAAGCCAATCGAGGCCAAGGTGGTCGCGGTGGGTACCGGACGCATCCTCGATAGCGGAGAGGTGCGGGAGCTTGCCGTGAAGAAGGGCGATCTCGTCCTGTTCGGCAAGTACGGCGGCACGGAGGTCAAGATCGATGGTGAAGACCACCTGATCCTCCGCGAAGACGACATCCTCGGAATCATTGAATAGGAGACTGAGAAACATGGCTGCGAAAGAGATCATTTACGATACTGCTGCTCGCGATCGCATTCTGACCGGCGTCAACAAGCTGGCGGATGCCGTGAAAGTCACGCTCGGTCCGAAGGGCCGCAATGTCGTGATCGAGAAGAGCTTCGGCGCACCGACTGTCACCAAAGACGGAGTCACGGTCGCCAAGGAAATCGAGCTTGCTGACAGGTTCGAGAACATGGGCGCTCAGATGGTGCGAGAGGTCGCTTCGAAGACCTCCGACGTCGCGGGCGACGGCACCACGACCGCCACAGTGCTTGCACAGGCGATTATCCGCGAGGGCACCAGAATGGTTGCCGCGGGTCACAACCCGATGGAGATCAAGCGAGGCATCGATGTGGGGGCGATCAGCGTCGTCGAGCAGCTCAAGTCGCTCTCGAAGGCCACCAAGGATCCGAAGGAGATCGCACAGATCGGCACGATCAGCGCCAATGGCGACCCCACGATCGGTGAGATCATCGCCGACGCGATGGAGAAGGTTGGCAAGGAAGGCGTCATCACGGTGGAGGAGGCCAAGGGTCTCGAGACCGAGCTCGACGTCGTCGAAGGTATGCAGTTCGACCGCGGCTATCTGTCGCCCTACTTCGTGACCGATTCGGAGCGCATGGTCGCCGAGATCGAAGATCCCTACATCCTCATCGTCGAGAAGAAGATCTCGAACATGAAGGACCTTCTGCCGGTTCTCGAAGCGATTGCCCGTCAGCAGAAGCCCCTCATCATCCTCGCCGAGGACGTCGAGGGCGAGGCGCTTGCCACGCTCGTCGTCAACAAGCTTCGGGGCACGCTGCAGACCGCGGCCGTCAAGGCGCCGGGCTTCGGCGATCGCCGCAAGGCCATGCTCGAAGACATCGCCATCCTCACCGGTGGTACCGTCGTGAGCGAGGATCTCGGCATCAAGCTCGAGAACGTGACCCTCAACGACCTGGGCCGCGCCAAGCGAGTGACCATCGACAAAGAGACCACCACCATCGTCGACGGCGGTGGCAAGAAGAAGGAAATCTCGGGCCGCATCGAGACCATCCGTAGGCAGATCGAGGATACCAGTAGCGATTACGATCGTGAGAAGCTGCAGGAGCGCCTCGCAAAGCTTGCCGGAGGTGTCGCGGTGATCCAAGTTGGCGCAGCCACCGAGGTCGAGATGAAGGAAAAGAAGGCGCGCGTTGAAGATGCGCTCCACGCCACGCGCGCGGCCGTCGCAGAAGGCATTGTGCCTGGTGGCGGCGTCGCGCTGATTCGCGCGCAGGCGGCACTCGAGAAGCTCGACGTGAACGACGAGCAGAAGATTGGCATCCGCATCCTCACTCGCGCTATCGAAGAGCCACTTCGTCAGATCGCGGAAAACGCGGGGGTCGAAGGCTCGATCGTCGTGAACGAGGTTCGCGGCGGCAAGGGCGCCTTCGGCTTCGACGCGCAGACCGAAGAGTACACCGACCTGATCAAGGCTGGCGTCATCGACCCGACCAAGGTCGTGCGTAGCGCCCTCCAGAACGCATGCTCGGTTGCGGCCTTGATGTTGACCACCGAGGCTCTCGTTGCCGAGGTGCCGAAGGACGAGCCTGCAATGGGCGGCGGCCACGATCACGGCGGCGGCATGGGCGGCATGGGCTTCTAAGCCAGGCTGACCTCAACAGATGAAGAGCCGGAGCATTGGGTTGCTCCGGCTTTTCTATTTAAGAACTGAGTCATTGGAGAACGACTCGCGGACCAGGGTATACTGACACTGGCCCTGCCGCTGGTACTGCCATTGGCCCTATCCCTGCCGCTGTCCCTGCCGCTGCATGCTACGATCCCGCCGTGGTTTCCACGTCTGGCAAACTGACTGAGTATCGGAGGCAGCTACGGGTCGCCGCGGCTACGGTGCTGGCGGTTCGGATCGCGGCTGCCGCGACTGCGGTGGGCCTTGCGTCGTTCGTATTGGTCGCGTGGGTTCTTGGGCCGCTGACCCCGGTCGTCTGGTTGTGTATCGGCTGGGCTGTGGTGTTCGGCATGACCACCGCGGCGGTGGCCTGGTCGATCCAGCCGTTGCTGAAGCTTCGCGGGCACGGAGCGCTCGGGCTGGTTGCGGCTCAGCAACCTTCCCTCCTGTCCCCGTTGCAAAGCGCGTACGAGCTTCAGGCGGAGCAAGCCTTTTCGCGTGAGTTGATCGTGGCACAACGAGTCGGGCTGCTACACGCGCTCGACGCATCACCGGCGCGCAAGTTCATTCCCTGGCGATGGCTCGTGCAACCGGCTTTGGCAGCCACGCTGTTGCTGGCGTCGGTAGCGTGGTGGTCGTTGGATTTCGATCGCGCCGCTGCAGGTCGCTACGCGCTCTTGCACCCCGAGACTGGGGAGATCGAGGGCGCACGGACGAGCCATGTCGTCGCCCGCACCGACGCCGAGCTTCTCTTCCCCGACTACTTGAGGCGCGCCAACGAGCGCGTCGAGGATGCCGATCGGCTGATCGTGCCCAGGGGGACGGCTGTGGAGTATGCGATCACGCCGATCGGCAATGCCGCGCGCGTCGTGCTCGAACTGCCCGGACGCCACGTGCAAGCGGACCGAATGGGCGACCAGTTCGTGGCTTCCTTCGTCGCCGATGCCGACGGGCCGCTGGAGATATACGTCGAGTCCACCCGTGGCGAACGCCGCGTCGACCATCGTGCCCGGTCGATCCGCGTGCAGCTCGATGAGCCACCCCAGGTGAGCATGATTGTACCCCGGGAAGACTTGGTCGCTGAAGAGCGCCAGCCGATTCTGCTCGAGCACAAGGCCACCGATGACTATGGCGTGCACGAGCTAACCCTCATCATCAAGCTTCCCAATGGGGAGCATCTTCGCAGGCCGATCCTAACTCTCTCGGAGGACTCGCAGACCGAGCTCTACGGAAAGACGGTGCTGCGCTTGGAGGAGTTCTCACTCGCTCCCGCAGATGCGGTGACGGTCTGGCTGGAGGCCAAAGACGGCAATCGCGTCGATGGTCCGGGCGTTGGCCGTTCTGCCGAGCGAACTCTGACGCTTGCATCGGAGATCACGCGCCGTCGCGATCGCATCGTCGAGCTCGAGAAGCTGTTGGATTCGTTGTTGACGACTCTGGCGGTTCGCCTCGAGCAGCAGGTTCCCAAGGGTCTCGGGGAGGCTCGGCGGCGACGCAATGCGGTCTTGCTTCCGTACAATGGCGTCAGGTTGCTACTTGCCAATGTCGGCGACCATCGTGGGCCCAGAACCATCCCTCTACTTCTCGACATGAGAAAGCGGCTCGAGCGCGTACACAAGCGAGAAGCGACGGCGTACGGTGGCGGCACGCAAGCGACTATCAGAGCGCGCTTCGACCGCGCCATCGTGACCGAGCTCGAAAAAGACACCCTCATCGTGGCAGATCTGATAAGCGAGGCGCGACTCAACGACGCTGCGGAAATCGCGCGTGAGGTGCAACAGCTGCGCCGCGAGATTGCATCGCTGATCGGCGAGCTGCGCCGCGGGCAGACGCCGGAATTGCAACGGGCCCTCATGGCGGCAATGGATCGGGCCGAGAGGCGGATGGAGGCTCTGCGGCAACAGCTGCGGGAAGCCATGCGGTACGTACCCGGAGAGTTCGTCAATCGGCAGTCTCGGCAGGCGAGCAAGTCGACCGACGCCCTTCAGGCCGTGCGCGAGGCGCTCGCCAGTGGTGACCTGGACGCGGCCGAAGCTGCGCTCGTGAAGTTGGATGAAACGATTGAAGCGATGACGCGGGCCCTTGCACAAAGTGAGGACTCCTTGGTCGAAGCTCGGTTTGGTCCACGCGAGCGCGCGTTGATGAAAGCGACCGACACGATTCGCGACCTCGAAGTCGAGCAGAAGCGTCTCGCCGAAAAGGCACGCCGCGTGGGCGAGAAGGGCGTCGAGCGCGCGGCAGGCGAGAAGGATTCCCTGGTATCCGAGATCCGCAGCCAGCTCGAGAAGATCGCCAAGGAAGTCTCCGATCTCTTGGGAGGTGTCGACGGCGAGGCCCTCGGACTCTATGAAACAGGCCTTCGCGGGCGCGCCGCAGAACGTCTGAACGACTTCAGTAAGGCCCTCGAGGGGGGCGATCTCGGCGAGGCGTTGTCGATGGCCAACCGACTGGCCCAAGCGGCCGGCGCGCTAGCGAAAGATCTCGAGCTCTCCGCGATGATGTTTCGCGGACGAGGCGGCCGAACCGCCGATGCCGCGGCACAGGCGCGCCAGGCTGCGGCACGCGCACAGGACCTCCGCGATGCGGCGCAAGGCGCAGTTCCGGACATTGCGGGCGCACTGACCGAGCGGGAGCGCCAGCAGCTCAGGAACCAAGCCGAGCAGGAGGACAAGGCACGACAGGCAACGCATCAGCTTGCCCGCCGGCTTCGCGAGGAAGTCGGTGGTGTGCCGGTTTCCGACGAGGCGGCGGAGCAACTCGAATCGATCGAGCGCCCAATGCAGCGCGCCGCGCAGGCTTTGAAGGAAGGCAATCCCCTCGAGGCCAACAAGCAACAAGAGGCCGCGGCAGATCAGCTCCGGCGGTTACGGGAGCACTTGGAGTCCCAGCGCGAGAACTCGGTCGGCGGGGGCGGGCGGGAGCGCAGCAAGGGGGCACGAGCAAACGAACGCGTGGAGATCCCGAGCGGCCGCTCCAAAGCCGACGAGCTTGCTTGGCGACGCCGCGTCCTCGACGCGATGAATGGCACACCTCCCGAGGGCTACCGGCAGGCGGTTGACGACTACTACGAAAGGCTGTTGCGATGAAGCGTGTGGCGTTGTTCATGTCCTGCGCGTTACTTGGCTCGCTTTCGACTTCCGTACCCGCTGAGCAGGCGACGAGCTCTGAGATTCTGGACCTGCTCGAGGCCTCGCTGGCCGCGGGCGAAGGGGTCCCGGCACAAGTCCTGCTTCAGCAGTACCTGGATCACTACCCGCGAACTTCGCGCGTCATCGAGCTCGAGGTGCTCGCCAAATTCTACGCGGGCGACTACGAAGCGGCGGCCGAGGGGATTGCGGAGCTTCAAAGGGATACAGGTTCAGCCAGGAACTTGGGCGAGCTGGTGGACGTCATCGTGAACACCTACGACATGACGAAAAACTACGAGACGTTCACCTACAAGAACTTCGAAGTGCGTTACGCGCCGGGTCAGGACGAGATCCTCGTCCCTTATGCGATCGACACGCTCAAGAGGGCAGCGGAGGCGCTGGAGGCGGAGCTCGGCGTGAAGATGGTTAGCCCGGTTCGCCTCGAGATCTATCCCGACGCAGAGTCGTTGGCGCGCGTGACGACATTGTCCGTCGAGGCCATTCGCAACACCGGTACGATTGCGTTGAGCAAATGGGGGCGCCTGATGATCGCGTCGCCCGGCGCGTTGATGCATGGCTACCCCTGGCTAGACACGATTGCGCACGAGTACGTCCATTTGCTGCTGACCAAGGCTTCGCTCGATAAGGTGCCTGTGTGGCTGCAGGAGGGGCTTGCGAAGTTTCTCGAGACGCGCTGGCGAGAGGATGAGCCGTCTCTGCGGACCGATCCCGCGGCAAGGCAGTTGCTTCACGACGCCGTGGAGGCAAAAGAGCTGCTCGACTTCGATCAGTTGCATCCGTCCATCGCTCTTCTGCCGACACAAGAGGCGGCGTCACTAGCCTTCGCGCAGGTCTCGTCGTTCATCGCTTTGTACTACCGAAAGTACGGTCGCGAAGGTCTACAACAAGCGCTCTGGCGTATCGGCGATGGTCAAGACGCGAGGAACGCTTTAGCCGGCGTTGCCGGGGTGTCTTGGAAGACCCTGGAGACGCGTTGGAAGAGGGTCCTGTCGCATGCGCCCAAGCCGCCCTCGGCAAGGCTGATACCGCGCTACCTCAGCGGTGAAGCCACCGAGCAGGACGAGGTCGCCGACGTGGTGCTCGAGCGCGCGCGCAACTACGTCCGCCTTGGCGATCTCTTGTGGACCCGCTCTCGTCCGGCGGCCGCATCCGTGGAGTATGGGAAGGCGCACGAAGCCGCGCCGGGCGATCCCGTCGTCGCGTCCCGCTACGCTCGTTCAGCCATTGCCGGAGGTCGCCCTCGAGAAGCGCTCGCGCCGTTGATGCGAACTCTCGATCGATACCCGACGCACGCGCCGGCACTGTCGAGTCTCGCGACGGCGATGTTTCGTATCTCGAAGTTCGATCTCGCCAGGGATGCCGCAAACCAGGCGATCGCCCTCAACCCGTTCGACCCCCAACCTCACTGCATCCTTTCCAAGATCCACGTTCCTCAAGCCGATCATGAACAGACGCTGTGTTCCCGGCTCGGAGGCATGCGGGAGTAATGTGGCATTTCCTCCGACCAGGCGCTAAGAGGTCCACGTGACCGAACCTGTACGTAGCACTCCGCCCCCATCGCCCAGCGACGCCGCCTCCGACGTGCTGCGGGTGCAACAACTCGCCAGTGCGCGGGACGAAATCGTCGCCCGCCTCAAGCAACGCATCATCGGCCAAGACGAGGTGATCGAGCTCTTGCTCATCGCCTTGTTCGCACGAGGCCACGGGTTGTTCGTCGGCGTGCCCGGGCTCGCCAAGACGCTCCTCATCACGACGCTTGCCGATGCGCTGTCGCTTCATTCGAACCGTATCCAGTTCACGCCGGACCTGATGCCGAGCGATGTGACTGGGACGGACGTCCTCGAGGAGGATGCGACCACGGGTAAGCGCCACTTCCGTTTCATCCCCGGCCCTGTGTTTACCAACATCCTGCTCGCGGACGAGATCAATCGCGCGCCACCTAAGACTCAGGCCGCGCTTCTACAATCGATGGCCGAGGGGCAGGTCACGGCGAGCGGCAACACGTACGCGCTCGAGCAACCGTACCTGGTTTTTGCGACGCAGAACCCGATCGAGCAGGAGGGCACGTACCCTTTGCCCGAAGCGCAGTTGGACCGATTCCTATTTCAAATCGATGTCCGGTACCCGAGCCAGCACGAGGAGGTCGACATCGTGAAGCGCACGACTGCGCCGATGCCGACGACGATTACCCCGGTGCTCTCCGCCCAGGATATCGTCGGTTTTCAGGACCTCGTGCCTCGCGTTCCGGCTGCCGATCACGTGGTTCAGCACGCGGTGACGCTCGTGAGGGCCTCAAGGCCGGACGACCGCAGAGCCTCGGACCTCGTCCGAAAAAACGTCGCATTCGGCGCGGGGCCCCGCGCCAGCCAGGGCCTGATTATAGGGGCCAAGGCGCGGGCGATCCTCCACGGCCGCTACGCCGCGGAGATCGAAGATGTGCGCGCGCTGCTGGAGCCCATCATGATGCATCGCCTCGTCATGAACTTCCGCGCGGAGGCGGAAGGCGTCACACCCACCGACGTCATCGAAGGCATCAAGCGAAGCATCGGACCGTGACCCACGTGCTCGAACCCGAGCTCGCGGTACGCTTAGCCGGGCTCACGCTTCGGGCGAAGCGCACCGTGGACGGGCTACTAGCGGGCATGCACCGCAGCCCCCACCGTGGCGCGAGCGCGATCTTCAAAGAACACCGAGCGTACCGGCCTGGCGACGATCCGCGGCTAATCGACTGGCGCGCCTACGCCCGCTCGGACCGGTACACCATCAAACATTTCGAGCACGAGACCCAACTCCGCGGAACGCTCGCGCTCGACATTTCCCGCTCGATGCACTGGGGTAGCGGCGACGTCAGCAAGCTCGATCACGCGGCGACGCTTCTTGCCGCCCTTGCCTACGTTCTGACTCGCCAGGGCGACGCCGTGTCCCTGATCACTTTCGACGAGGAGATCCGTGATCGATTGCCTGCCCGTTCGGGGCCCGCGCACCTCGACTATCTGATGCGCACGCTTGCCGAGCCGGCGCAACCGAGGGGCGCCACCGCGCTTCACGCTTCGTTGGATGAATTGATCGAGCACGCTGGCCGCATGGGGCTCGTAGTAATAGCGAGCGACCTGTTGGACCTCGACGACGACGCGCTCGACCCAGTGGCTCGGATTCAAGCGCGCGGCCATCAGACCATCGTCCTCCATGTCATGGACCCGGCAGAGCTGGAGCTTCCGTACGAGCAACCCATGCACTTCGAGGGGCTCGAAGGAGAGGCACCTGTGGAGGTCGATCCGAAAGGGCTCCGGCGCCGCTACCGGGAGGCGATCGATGCCTTCGTCGCTTCGTGTCAACGCCGCGTGGTGGCCGCGGGAGGGCGCTATCTCCTCGCCAGAACCGACACGCCACCCGAGCACACTCTTCTTCAGCTCTTGCGGGATGGCTGAGTCATGGGGTTTGGTCTTCCATGGGCGCTCGCGGGACTCGTCGCGGTTGCTATTCCGCTAATCGCTCACTTGCTGCGGCGCCAGAAGCTTCCCAAACAAACCTTGCCCACCATCGCGTTCCTGCATCGAATCCACGCGACGCGAGCCGCCCGGCTGCGCATGGTGGACATGCTGTTGTTGATCATCCGCGCATTGCTGGTTGTCTCGCTCGTGCTCGTCGCGGCGGCACCGTACCGTGTCGCACAGTCGAGCTTGTTGGACCGGGAACACGCGCTTGCGATCGTTTTCGACGACTCCTTGTCGATGTCGGCCATTCACGAGGGCAAGACTCTCATCGAGCGGGCAGCCGCCCTGTCGATCGAGCAGGTTCGGAATCTGCCCGAAGGCTCGGAGGTTTCGGTGGTGCTGTCAGGCAGGCCACCGCGCGTCTGGGTCCGTAGGCGCTCCGAGCCCGAGATGGTCTTCGGCGAAATCGATCCTCGGTCGACCCGCGGCGACGCGTTGTGTGACGCCGTCCGAACCGCGGTGGAGTTGCTGCTCGAAAGCGAGCTCGAGGACCGGCGACTGTTGGTTCTGTCCGACTTCACGCCAGGCACACGCGCCGAGGAATGTGAATGGCCGACTCGCGGCATTCAAGTCGCTTTCGAGGTTGTCTCCACGCCGAACCCGGACAATCGCCGCATCGCTTCGGTTGACGTGATCGGGGAGCAGGAGTCCGTGGAAGGCTTGCGGCTCGACGTGCAGATCGCTGGCACAGCCACGCAGGCCCAGCAGAAGGTTCGTATGCGTCAAAAGGGGCAGGAGACGCACAGGTCGTCGGTTCAGCGTACCGCTGGCGGCGGAGAGGCTGTGCTGTTCATTCCTCCGGGGTTTACCGACGCCGTCGTCGAGCTGCAGCTCGATCCTGATGATGTGCTTCCCGCGGACAACGTGCGGGGCGTCTTGCTGGGGTCCGATACGGTGCACGTCCTGCTCGTCGACGGAGACCCTCACCCCGACCCGCGCAAGAGGGAAACCGCGTTCCTCGGTTACGCCCTCGGCGTTGCCCCCCGTATTGGTCGTTCTTTCGCGGTCGAAACACTCGATGCGCAAGACCTCTCCGAGAGCGCGATCATTCGATCGGATGTGCTCGTGTTGGCAAACGCCACCCTCGACGGGAAGTGGCTGCCTTTGATCCAGCGCTTCGTAAGTGGCGGAGGCAGTCTTTGGATCACGGCGGGCGACCGAATCAACCCACGCGCTTACGGGAGCGTGCTTCGCGAGCTCCTTCCCGGGCGATACACCGCAACGCGCATGGAGAAGCGGCCGGTGTCGCTTCAGTCCAAAGGCCTCCCCGAGCTCAGCCAAGCGAAGGTGCGCGGTCGCACTCCGATTGCGGAGACGTCTCTCGATGCCGTTGTGACGGTCCGCTTCAGTGATGGCGCTCCGGCGATGGTGGAGCATCGCTATCGAAGTGGCCGCGTGGCCATGTTCGCAACGACGGTCGACGACGCATGGACGGACTTGCCCTATCAACCCGTTTTCGTGCCCTTCGTCATCGACACATTGACTCGGCTGGCTGGACGCACCGACCACTCGGTGGAACCGTACTCGCCTGTCTTTCTGCCGGGGTCCACCGCGAGTCAGCGCATTCAGGTGGTGACCCCGACCGGCCGAACAGTGGATCTGTCCGAGGCCGATCGCGTGGCGTTTCGGGACACCGGCGAGATCGGCGCCTATCGAGTGCTCGTCAATGGCGTCAACGGCGCCCGGTTTGCGTTCGTCGTCGATGCGCCCCCCGGAGAGAGCGATCTCGTCTCGAAGGGCCCGCCCGAAAAACAGGGCGACCCCGAAGCGGCGGTGTCCGATGCCTCGCAGGGGGTCGAGCAACCGCTCGGGCCATGGTTGCTTCTTCTCGCGATCGCCCTCGTGTTCGCCGAGCTGTGGCTGCGTCAGATACGTCGTAGGTGAACGACGCGCTCGATACGATTGAGGTCCGGATAGACCGCGACTGGCTCCCACGCGGTATGCGCGGTGGCGAAGTCGACGACTGATGCGGCTTGCCCTGCGCCGATCTCGATCAGCATCTGCGCGCCGCTGGCCGTGGCCGGTTCCGTAGCCGCCAAGAGCGCTCTCACGACATCGAGCCCATCTTCACCCCCTTCGAGCGCGGTGCTCGGCTCGTGTTCCCGTATCTCGGCTTGAAGCTGCTTCATATCCGCCTGTGCGATGTACGGCGGGTTGGAGACGATGACATCGTACTGAGCTGGGCCGCTCAGCAAGTCCGCACGTTCGAATCGAACGCGATCTGCGACCTCGAGTCGCTCGGCATTTTCCGCGGCGACCTCGAGCGCGGTCTCCGAGATGTCGGTCGCGACGACGATTGCGAGTGGTCGCTCGGCCGCGATCGTCACCGCAATTGCTCCGCTGCCGGTTCCCACGTCGAGCACCCGGTATGCTGCGTCTTGGGGGATACAGTCGAGTGCGTGCTCGACGAGGGTTTCGGTGTCCGCGCGCGGGATCAGCACGTTCGGGGTCACCTTGAAACGCCTTCCGTAGAAGTCCCTGTGCCCGAGGATGTACGCCACGGGCTCGCGCTCGCGGCGTCGTGCCACCAAAGGTCGAATCTCACTCCGCTCTCCATCGACCAGCGGCCGGTGCAAGTCGAGATAGAGCCCGACCCGGTCGGTTCCGAGCGCCTTCGCAACGAGCAGCTCGGCATCAAGACGCGGGCTTTCGATGCCGCGCCTGGCGAAGTCCTGCGTCGCCCAGTCGAGGACTTCGCGGATGGTCCAGGTACGCGAGGTCACCAGCGTCTAGCGCGTGCGCACGCGCATCTTCTGTTTGGGCAAGGCACCAGCACTTGCCAGCACCTGCTTGGCGAGACGGCTGAGCTCGGGCCGCGTCCCCTTTTGAATGAATGAGGCCACCATGTTCGGGTCCACTTCGAGAAGATGCTCCATCGCCTGGCGCGCCCGTCCGCGCTTTTTCGTCGCCGTGTACGTGTAGACCTGCGCGCGTAGCAGCATGCCCGAAACCTGCCCGAACTCTTTGTCCTTCGCATCATAGGTTTCGAGGAGCTTGCGCGCTTCGTCGGCGTCTCCGGTTCGCGCGAACGCCTCTGCCACGACGGCGGCGTACATCGCCTTCGCCTTCGCCTGCGGCTGACGGTCGAGGCGTATATCGTTGGCGAGCTCGCGCGCGTCACGCGCGCGCCCTGTCATTAGGTAGAACATCGCCAGGTTGGCACGGACATCGTCCTGGACCATCGCTGGCGCCTTCTTGATGTCGATGCCTTCGAGAATCCGAATGGCCTCCGAGGGAGCCTCTTGAGCGACGAGTTGTGCCTGCGCAATGGCGTTGAGCGCGTCCTTACCTCCGGAGCTCTGTCGCGCGCGAAGTTGCTCCAGCGCCGCCAACCTGCCCTCCTTGTCGGTAGCGCCCTTGAGGATGGCCGCGATGTCGGCTGACTTGCGCGTGAGTCGCCACACCCAGATCAGAAACCCGAGTGCGACGACGGTGAGCACTCCAGCCACGATCAGACCCACGTAGCCAATGGTCGGCTGGAGGATGCCCGCGATGACCCACACGACCGCCAGAGCCAGGCCTATGAGGCCCAGCACCTTCCAGTTCATCTTGGGTTCCTCTATCTGCTCGAGCGCCTCTGTAGCGTCTTTCGGGCCCGCAGTGATTTGCTTTCTTGGCTTCGCCACTCCCGCTGGCTACCGCGACGGCCGCTCGACGGCAAGCCAACATAGCCCTCTTTTCGCGCCACAAGCACCCATAAATCTTCAGGAAATCGGATGCTTCGGAAATTGGCTTTTCCGAAAGTGAGGTACCTCGCATAATCGCCTTCCCTTTCATCGATGCGATACCCTCATGGGCGCCCAGAGACCTATACTTGAGTATTGTCGATTTTTGTGAATAAATATACTAATACTGGATGCGGTTGGGGAAGTAGCAGGTATGAGCAGAAACAGACTGGGTGAGCTCCTCGTACGCGAGAAGAGAATCAGCCTCGAGCAGCTGCGGGAAGCGCAGAAGCACCAAAAGGACGACAACATCAGTCTGGGCTATGCGCTCGCTCGCCTCGGCGCGATTTCCGATCAGGAGATCACGGACTTTCTGAGCGAACAGTATCGCGTCCAATCGATCGATCTCTCCGAGTACGAAATCGACCGCGAAATCCTGAAGCTGATCAGCCCGCAGGTGTGCGAGCGTCACAAGATCATCCCCGTGTCACGTGCCGGCAGCTCGCTGATCGTTGCGATGGCCGATCCGTCGAACCTCAATGCGATCGACGACGTGAAATTCCTCACTGGCTACAACGTGGAGCCGGTCGTTTCGTCGGAGAGCGCGATCATGGCCGCGCTCGAAAAGGCATACGCGCAGCCTGAGATTTCTTACGAAGACATCATGGAGGGCTTCGACGAGTCCGAGATCGAAGTCGCCACCAGTGACGACGACGAGAGCATGCTCGACCTAGAACGGGCGAGCGAGGATGCTCCGGTCGTTCGGCTTTGCAACGCGATTCTACTGAACGCGATCAAGCAAGGCGCTTCCGATATTCACGTCGAGCCCTACGAGCGTGTGCTTCGCGTCCGGTACCGCGTTGACGGCGTGCTTCACGAGGAGATGACGCCGCCTATCAAGCTCAAGAACGCCATCGCGTCACGTCTCAAGATCATGTCCTCGCTCGACATCGCCGAGCGCCGTCTGCCGCAGGATGGGCGCATCAAGCTCAAGCTCGGCAAGGGCCGCGAGATGGACTACCGCGTTTCATCCGTACCGACGCTTTGGGGCGAGAAAATCGTCCTTCGTCTTCTCGACAAATCAAACCTGCAGCTCGACATGACGAAGCTGGGTTTCGAGCAGAAGCCGCTTTCGGATTTCCGCGATGCGATTCACCAACCGTATGGCATGGTGCTGGTCACCGGGCCGACGGGTTCCGGCAAGACGACGACGCTCTATTCCGCCATGTCGGACTTGAACGACGTCGAGACGAACATCAACACTGCCGAGGATCCGATCGAGTTCAACTTGATGGGCATCAACCAGGTGCAGATGCACGAGGACATCGGATTGAACTTCGCCGCGTCTTTGAGGGCGTTCTTGCGTCAGGACCCGGACATCATCATGGTCGGCGAGATTCGAGACTTCGAAACCGCCGAGATTGCTGTCAAGGCCGCGTTGACGGGTCACTTGGTCTTGTCGACGCTCCATACGAACGACGCACCCAGCACGGTCACACGTCTGCTCAACATGGGCGTCGAGCCGTTCCTGGTCACCGCCTCGGTCAACCTGGTGTTGGCCCAGCGTTTGGCCCGTCAGATCTGCCAAGAGTGCAAGGTCCAGGTGCCGACTGACGAGCAAGTGCTTCTCGATGTCGGCTTCCCCGAGCACGAGATTCCAAACGTCGTCGCCTTCCGTGGCAGCGGCTGTAAGGTTTGCAACGACACCGGCTATAAGGGCCGAATCGCGCTGTACGAGGTCATGCCCTTCAGTGATCGCCTCCGCGAAATCGTTCTTCAGGGCGGATCGACCGCCGAGGTGAAGGACGAGATGATCCGCGACGGCGTCTCGACCCTGCGCATGGCCGGGCTCAACAAAGTGCTCCACGGCGTCACGACGATCGACGAGATCGTCCGCGTGACTGCATCCGACAACTAGCTGAAACGCCGGACGTCCGCTCTGTGGCTGTTTGTCAACCATGGAGCGCGGTCGCAAGGCCCAGCCGCGATCGTCGATAGCTGTATGGGCAACCCTGGAAATTGCCGATTCCTAGGTGCTTGGCTACTAAAGCTCGAAACAACTTGACGTCCTGTGGCCCTACATAGCACGTCACTGATTGTCATGCAGCAGTACCGGTGGTAGATCCGATCGCATGCGCATCAGCAACAGTTTCTCCGAAGGCGAGATTCAAGTTCTCGAATTCATCCTCCAAACCCTCTTGCGCGGCGGCACCCCCTCGATGGTGACGCGCAACAAAGATTTCGCCGCGGTGTACCGCAAGGTGATGACGATGAAGAAGCGCGTTGAAGAGAAGAAATCGCAGGCGAAGCTTTCCTCTTCCGTCGGCACTGTGGCCGCAGCCCACGCCGACGATCTTCACCGCAAAGCCGGCTGAGCGGGTTGACTCGTTTGGGTCCGTCACGTAAGCGCGGACCGCTATGCCGATCCAGCTGATCCTCAGGGGCGGACGCGTTCTCGATCCATCCCAAGGGCTCGACGAAACCGCCGACGTCGTGATCGAAGCGGGACGCATCAAGGACGTGGGTCGCGATGCAGGCGCCGCCTATGAGGCCAGCGAAGATGTGCACATCGTGGACGCCACCGGACGCTGGGTGTGTCCGGGCTTCATCGATTTACACGTGCACCTTCGCGAACCAGGGCAGGAGTACAAAGAGGACATCGGTTCCGGCCTGGATGCGGCGGCGGCGGGCGGATTCACTGCCGTGTGCCCGATGCCGAACACCAAGCCGACCAACGACACCCGCGCGATCACCGAGATGATGATTGCGCGTGCCAAAGATCACGGCGGTGCCCGGTTGTTGCCCTTCGGTGCGGTGACCAAGGGGCAACAAGGCGCCGAGCTCACCGAGATGGCCGACCTGCGCGACGCCGGCGCCATCGGCGTCAGCGACGACGGCTTTTGCGTGATGAACGCCGCGGTGATGCGGCACGCAATGGAATATGCCCGCACCTTCGACCTCCTGGTGAGCCAGCACTGCGAGGACCACGACCTGACCGAAGGCGCGCAGATGCACGAAGGCGCCCGCTCGACGCAGCTCGGGCTTCGAGGTTGGCCGCGTGCAGCCGAGGACATCATCGTGGCGCGGGACTTGATTCTGGCCGAGACGACCGGCGCCCGGTACCACGTCGCGCACATGTCGAGCCTCGGGGCGATTCGCCTGATTCGGGAAGCAAAGTCGCGGGGCCTGCGCGTATCCGCGGAGGTGACGCCGCACCATCTGCTCTTCACCGACGAAACCCTCCTCAACTATGACACCTATTGCAAGGTCAGTCCGCCGCTTCGCGAGGACGAGGACCGGCAGGCCCTTAGAGAGGCGCTCGCGGACGGCACAATCGATTGCATCGCGACCGACCATGCTCCGCACACCGACCTCGAAAAGGACTGTGAGTTCGAAGCGGCCTCAGTAGGTATCAACGGGCTCGAAACCGCCATTGGATCGATGTTCCAGCTGGTCCGGGACGGGGTGCTCAAGCCGCTCCGGTTCGTGGAGACCCTCTCGACTGCTCCCGCCCGATTGATCCCAGACTTCGAAGGCGGCTCGCTCCGGAAGGGACGGCGTGCGGACGTTACGGTCCTCGACCCGGAGGCCCAATGGATTCTAGACAAGGAAGCGCTACGCTCCAGGTCGCACAACACGCCGTTGCTCGGCCGCGAGCTGATCGGGAGACCCGTCATGACGATTGTCGGGGGTGAAGTAGTGCACGAGCTGGGATCATGACCAAAGAAGCGCACCTCGTACTTGCAGATGGAACTCGTTTTCGGGGGACGAGCTTCGGCGCAGAAGGCGCGGCTACCGGTGAAGCCGTGTTTACCACCGGCATGACGGGCTACGAAGAGGTGCTGACCGATCCGTCGTACTGCGGTCAAATCGTCACCATGACGGCGCCGCAAATTGGGAACACCGGCATCACCATCGAAGACGGCGAAGCCGAACGCCCTGCCCTGCGAGGCTTCGTCGTTCGGGAGCTGTCCGCCGTCGAGAGCAACTGGCGCACCAAGGAGTCGCTTGGCGCCTACCTCGAGAAGAACGGCATCGTGGGGATCACGGGCGTCGACACGCGGACACTCGTTCGGCACATTCGAGACCTGGGCGCCCAGATGGCGGCCGTCGGGACTGAAGACCCAGCGACGCTTCACGACCGCGCCAAAGCTGCGCCTCCGATGACCGGTCAGAACCTCACCGGCGAAGTAACCACATCCGATATCTACCAGTGGACGGAAGGCAGTGGGGTGTGGTCGGAGCCGCGCGAAGGCGCCCCCCCCTGGCACGTCGTCGCCATCGATTTCGGGATCAAGCTCAACATCCTGCGCTGCCTCGTCGACGAGGGGTGCAAGGTCACGGTCGTTCCAGCGACAGCGAGCGCGGAAGAGGTGCTCGCGCTCGATCCCGACGGCGTCTTCTTGTCGAACGGTCCAGGCGACCCAGCCGCAGTGTCGGCTGGCATCGCGACGGTGCGTGAGCTCCTCGGTCAGCGTCCGGTCTTCGGCATTTGCCTCGGCCATCAGTTGATGAGCCTCGCGCTCGGAGGGCAAAGCTACAAGCTCAAGTTTGGTCATCGGGGCCTCAATCAACCAGTCAAAGACCTCAAGACTGGCCGCATCGAAATCACGACCCAGAACCACGGCTTCTGCGTCGACGTCGACTCGCTGAAAGACAAATGCGAGCTGACTCACCTCCACCTGAACGACGACACGTGCGAAGGGATTGAACACCTCGAGACGGGGGCGTTCAGCGTTCAGTATCACCCCGAAGCCGCGGCGGGTCCACACGACTCGCGGTACCTTTTCAGGCGGTTCACCGATGCCATCGCCCGAGCACGCAGCTGATCTCGAGCGCGTGCTCACGCGCGCCGCGCAGGAGTGTGAATCCAAACATGGTGTCTGGTTCGGTGACGGCCTGCCACAGGCCTTGCGAAGCGCAATCGAGGCGCAGGGAAAAACGACCGTTCAGAAGCCGGCAGAGCTTGCGTTCATCGAAGTGAACTCCGTGTCGCCTCAGGGACGAGCGACCAGCGATGCGGATCCCGCCGCTTTCGAGTGCCCGGTAGTCGGCCTGAGTAGCTGCACCCTCGAAGACCTCGGCTCACTCGTTCGGTCGCAGGACGAAACCGGAGTCCAAATCACGCGCCTCATTTGTCCGGTCGCCGTGTTTGACTTCACCTCAGACGGCGTTCGAGTCCGTGAGGTCCGCCACGGCCTGACCGCCGCAGACCTCCAACAAGAGCTGCCCACCACTCTCTGGTCGGGCCCCGACCTGAAGGAGTTGGGGACGCACTAGCGGCAGTGTCAGGGACAGTGGCAGCGGCAATCCGAGCGCGGGCAGTATACGTCGGGCCTCGGGGCCTGAGACCCGAGACCCAGGGCCCGCTAACGCCCAAGCTCGCGGCGGAGGACCTGGCCCGTATAACTGCGTTTGCGTTTGGCGATGGTTTCTGGGGTGCCTTGGGCGATGACGCGGCCGCCCTGGGCGCCGCCTTCGGGGCCTAGGTCGACGATCCAGTCGGCGGCCAGCATGACGTCTGGGTGGTGCTCGATCACAGCTACGGTGTCGCCCCGCTCGACGAGGTGATCGAGCACGCCGAGCAGGCGGTCGACGTCGTCGCGATGAAGCCCTGTCGTTGGCTCGTCCATCACATACAGGGTCGGCCCCGCCGCACTGAGCCCCGCTGCTAACTCGGACACGAGCTTGATTCGCTGTGCCTCGCCACCGCTCAGTGTATTCGAGGGCTGGCCGAGGTGTAGATACCCGAGGCCGAGCTGGTCGAGGAGCTCGAGCGGCCGGCGAATCGTCTTCACGGGCGCGAATACCTCGACCGCCTCGGCGACTTCGAGCTCGAGCAGCTCGCCCGCGTTGAGACCCTGCCAGCGAACGGCGAGCGTCTCTGGTGTGAAGCGCATTCCGTTGCAGGTCTCGCAGGGCACGTTGACATCGGGAAGGAACGCCATCTCCATGTGAATCGAGCCCTGTCCCTTGCACTCGGGGCACCGGCCTTGCTCGACGTTGAAGGAGAACCGGCTTGCCGTGTAACCGCGCGCGCGCGCTTCGGGCGTTCCCGCCAGCAGTTGGCGCACCGTGTTCCAGATGCCGATGTACGTCGCAGGCACCGAACGCGGCGTGCGTCCGATCGGGCTCTGGTCGATCTCGATGGCGCGCTTCAGGGGTTCGAACCCCTCAATCGTTCGAAACTCGCCAGCAGGCGAGTCATTGACCATCCCAATGGCCTCGCGGGTTGCGCGCAGGAGCACATCGCGAACCAGCGAGCTCTTCCCGGAGCCGCTGACGCCGGTCACGGCCACGAAGCGCTCGAGGGGGAACCGAACGTCGACGTTCTCGAGGTTGTGGTGCTTCACGCCGGTTAACGCCAGCCACGAGACGTCTCGCGTGGGACGACGTTTTGCTGGCACCTTGGCGGGTCGCTCGAGGGCTGCGGCAGTTACCGAGCCCTTCATGTTGCGCAGTGCGCCTTGCGATAAGATCCGCCCGCCGTGCTTGCCGCCCCCGGGACCCACATCGATGACATGGTCGGCCGCTCGAATGGTGTCGGCGTCGTGTTCGACGACCAATACTGAATTTCCCCGATCGACGAGCCCACGAAGTGCGCCGAGCAAACGCCCCGTGTCGCGCGGGTGGAGTCCGATGGTTGGCTCGTCGAGCACGTACAAGACGCCGGTGAGCCCGCTCCCTAGCTGAGCCGCAAGCCGCACCCGCTGCATCTCCCCGCCGCTCAGCGTATTGGCAGCGCGACCGAGACCCAGGTAGCCCAATCCGACTTCTTCTAGGAACGAGAGTCGGCGCAGCGCTTCGTGCAACGGTGTCTTGGCGATGGTGGCGTCCCGTCCAACCAGGTCTAGCTGCCGTAGTGTTTCGACCGCCCCGGAGACACTTTGATCAAAGAGCGTCGTGATCGACATGTCGTCCACGGTGACTCCGCGGGCCAATGGCGACAGGCGCGTCTGGTCGCATTCGTCGCACAGACGTCTCTCGACGGCACGCTTGCGCCGGCGACCGCGCCAACTCTTCTTAATGATCTCGAGGCGCCCTTCGCATGCGGGGCACTGGCCCTGCCGGGTATTGAAGGAGAAGAACCTGGGATCGAGCTCCGGGTATCCGCGTCCGCAGCTTGGGCACGCTTGCTTGCTCGACAGCTGCATCTCGTGCTTGCCCACAATTGCCCAGGCGGCCCCGTCGCCAACCTTCAAGGCCCTCTCGAGCAGCTCCAAGAGCTCGGAGCGCGTTGCCGAGACGCGGCCCACCACGAGCTCAACGTCGTGCTCGGTGTACCGGTCGAGCTTCATCCCGGGCTCGAGCGTCTGGAGCTCCCCGTCGATGCGCGCCTCGGTGAAGCCGTCCTTCATGGCTTTCTTGAGCAGCTCGCGATGAATGCCCTTTCGACCGCGCACTACGGGCGCGAGCAGCGTCACCTTCTGGGCGCCGAAGCGGCGCTTCACATCTCGAAGCAACTGCGCCGCAGGACGCGCGGCGATCGGCACCTTGCAATCCACGCAGTGCAGCACGCCAATGCGCGCCCAGATCAAGCGCAGGTAATGCGACACCTCGGTCACCGTGGCGACCGTCGAGTTCGCCCCGGCGCGCGTGATCCGCTGTTCCAGCGACACGCAGGGCGGAACGCCAACGACCTGGTCGACCGACGGCCTCGGAAGCTGCGGCATGTATTGACGCGCATAGGGCGAAAGCGTCTCCAAATACCGGCGCTGCCCTTCCGCAAACAGAACGTCGAACGCCAGGGTGCTCTTTCCGCTTCCGCTCGGGCCTGTGAGGACGACGAGTTGGTCGCGCGGGATGTGTACCGTGACGTCCTTGAGGTTGTGCTCACGGGCCCCGGCGATTCGAATTTCTCGAAGCGGCGCGACCGCCGTCTTGTTCTTGTTCCGGTTGGCGGTGCGCGTCCTTTTCACTGATTTGCCAAGCGCACGGGCAAGATACGGGGCAGTCTGAGACGACTTCTTCTTCGCTACGGCCTCGGGTGTGCCGTCCGCGACGATTTGTCCGCCCTCGCTTCCGGCACCCGGCCCGAGGTCGATCACGTGGTCCGCACGCGCCGCGACGTGCATGTCGTGTTCGACCACGATGACCGTATCGCCCCGTTCGACGAGGTCATCGAGGACCTTCATCAAGGGCTCGACGTCGTTGGCGTGAAGCCCGGCTGTCGGCTCGTCGAAGACCAAGAGAGATCCGGGAGTGGCCCGCAACAGCGCCGCGGCAAGCTTGAGCCGCTGCGCCTCTCCGCCGGACAGCGTGTTGAGGGGCTGCCCTAAACGCAGGTAGCCGAGCCCCACGTCCAGAAGCGGCTTGAGGGCGCGTGAAAGGATCGCGTCTTCGGCGAAATGCTTGGCCGCTTGCTGCGTTGTCAGTTCGAGGACGTCAGCGATGTTGACCCCTAGGTATTCGACATCGAGGACCGGCCCGACGAATCGCCGCCCCTGACATTCCGGGCAGCTGAACACGATATCGGCCAAGAACTGCATCTCGACCGTCTCCGCGCCGTCGCCCCGGCAGGCCTCGCAGCGTCCGCCCGCAACGTTGAACGAGAAGAACCCCGGCTTGTAGCCGCGCTCCTTGGCCAGCGGTTGCTGGGTGAAGCGTTTTCTGAATGCCTCCCAAATCTTCAAGTATGTCGCTGCGTTCCCTCGTGAAGTTCGACCGAGCGGAGCTTGATCCACCCCCACCACGCCCTGGAGCGACTCGAACCCCGTCACGCCATCGTGGTCGAGCGGCACGCCCTCCGACTTCATGCCGAGCTGACGCTGAACGGCCGGCAGCAAGGTTTCGAGGACCAAGCTGCTCTTCCCCGAGCCGCTTACCCCGGTCACGCAAGTCATCACGCCGAGCGGGAACGAGGCATCGACTGAGCGGAGGTTGTGCCCCGACGCACCGCTCACCTCGATCCAGCCCTTGGCCTCACGTCGCGTCCGCGACACAGCCCCTTTGAACCTGAGGGCGGCGCCCGTGGCCGTCTTCGCTTTGCGGAGCGCGCTTGGAGTGCCGTCGAAAACGATCTGCCCACCATTCTCGCCCGCTCCAGGGCCAAGCTCGATCACTCGGTCGGCGCCGAGTATCATCGCCGGATCGTGCTCCACGACTACGGCGACGTTTTCGTCCTTCGACAAGGCTCGAACGACCCCTAGCAGTCGCTCCACGTCCCGCGGGTGCAACCCCACCGTTGGCTCGTCGAGCACGAACATCGCGCCATTGAGCGTGGCGCCCAATGCGCTGGTCAGCGCGACCCGTTGGCTCTCGCCGCCGGACAGCGTTCGAGACGTGCGATCCAAAGAAAGATAGCCGAGGCCCACATCGTGCAGTGCCCGAAGCCGCCCAATCGCCTCGCGCCACAAGAGCGCCGCGCCAGCATCGCCGGTGAACCGCTCCTCCTGCTTCTCCAAGAACGATAGCGCGCGCGAGGCCGGCAGCGCGTAGAGCTGCGGAAGGCTGAGTCCGTCGATGTGCCAGGCGAGCGCTTCAGATTTGAGGCGCGTGCCATTGCAATCTCCGCACTTTTCGTATTTCCGATAGCGAGAGAGGAAGACGCGAACATGCATCTTGTATGCACGTGACTCCATCCACTTGAACCAGCTCCGAATGCCCCACCAGCCCTTCGGGTAGCCGACGGCGTCGCCTCCGATGAGCCAGTCCAGCTGTGCGGGAGTCCAGTCGCGAAGCGGCTTATCGAGCGGGATGCCAGCCTTTTTCGCGCTCTTCTTGAGCTCTCGGCGCTCCCATGTTGTCGCCTTACCCTGCCATGCGCGAATGGCGCCCTCGTTGGGGGACAGGTCGTAGTCGGGGATCACACGATCGAGGTCGATCTCGATGGTGCGCCCGAAGCCGCGACAGGTCTCGCAAGCGCCGATGGGGCTGTTGAAGCTGAAGAGTCCGGGTGTCGCGCGACGAAAGGAGCGGTCGCAGGTCGGGCAGTGAAGCCCTTCCGAAAACCCGAGCTCCGCGCCAGCGGCCGACCAAACGGTCGCCCGGCCGCCGCCCCGCCGCATGGCGTCCTCGAGCGCCTCGACCAAGCGCGCCTGATCTCGTGGGCGAGCTACGGTTCGGTCGGCCACGACATCGAGATGCGTGCTTCGACCGTTCGTCACGTCGCTCGGCGGAACCTCATCGAGATCGCGTACCTTCCCTTTGATCCGGACCCGCCGGTAACCGTCGCGTAGCAAACCCTCGCGGACGCCGATGAAGTGCTCCTTGTCGGCGACCGCGACCGGATAGGTGACCAGCAGCTTCTCGCCGGCAAGCTCGCTCATCACGCTTTCCGCCGCCCGCGTCGGGGCATCCCGATGCACTAGCTGTCCGCAACCTGGACAGTCAAGCTCGGCTGCATGAGCCCACAGGTGCTTCGCGTAGTCCGCAATCTCGGTCATCGTCCCAACGGTCGACCGGCTGGTTCGCACCGGCGCCTGGCGGTCCACCGCGATCCCGACGGGCACCGGATCGAGCTCGTCGACCGGAGGCCTGGAAAGCCGCTCCAGGAACTGACGCGCGTACGCGCTGAAGCTCTCAACGTAGCGACGTTGACCTTCGGCGTAGAGAGTTCCAAAAGCCAGCGACGATTTGCCCGCGCCCGAAGGACCCACGACCGCGAGGTAGGTACCCGGCGCGATATCGAGGTCGATCGAGCGGAGGTTGTTCGTGCGCGCGCCGCGTAGCTTGGTGGGCTGCATGGTTTATCGGCGTCCCCAGCGCCGGCGCAGCACCCACGTGAGACCCAACAGTAGCACTGTGAACAGGATGAACCAGGGATTGGATAGCGGCTGCTTCGATACCAGCCCCGCTGCCCGTCTCGTGGTCGACGCGAGCTCGGACAACGCCGGGACATCCTCGATGCCCAAGAACACGCGGCCTCCGGTTTGTTCCGCGACTGCCTCGAGCTGCTCGGGCACCGCCTCGAGGTCCGCCAGCTCGTCACCGCTCTCTTCGACGATGAACACTTCGCGGGCAACCTCCTTGCCTTCGACAGAGGCGACGATCTCATAGGCTCCCGGGTCGTTCGGTGCGCGGAGGGCAGCCCGGAGCTGTCCGTCCTGGTCGGTCTCGATGACCGCGACTGCCTTCTCATCGATGGAGGGTTGAAAATGAAGCTCCACACGCGCTCGCTTCATAGGCCGATAGCCACCGTCTCGGAGCCGCCCCGAAACGGCGAGCTCGCCACCGACCCCGTAGCGCTCTCTGTCGGTCGAGATGCGCGCCGGCTCCAAGAGCGGATCGCGCGTGAGCCAGCGAATCATCCGGTCCCAGAAGAGCTCGTACTCGTCGGAGCCGACCGTGGTGTCGTCCGAGGCAAACCGCCATCGCCATGACGCGTCGGTCGTCATCGCGGCGACTCGCCCTCTGCCAGCCTCGCCAACGACGAGAATCGGAAGCCTTTCGCCATTGTTGAGCCGCGCCCGCGGATGACGCAGCAGGACCTGTGCTTCCTCTTTGACCGAACTCACCATGTTGGCGCCGTGCAAGGCGGGGAGTGCCCTCCAGGTCTGCCTCGTGAGCGCCGGATCAGGGCCAAGCGCAACGATCGGATGCCGTGCTAGCAGCTTGCTTACCTCGGCCCGATAGCTCCCCTTGAGCACGCCCGGCGCTCCGAGCTTCACCGGCAAGATCTCTTCGATTGCCGTCCCCCCGTAGCGGCCCTCGGCGAATGATCGATCTCCGCCGATCATCACGAATGAGCCGCCGCGCTGCACGTAGTCTCGGATGCGCGGCAGGTAGGTTTGCATCTCGTACGGCGCGTAGTCGAAGTTCTGAAAGATCACGACGTCGAAGCTTCCGAGATGCTCACGGAAGAGTTCGTCGGTCGGAAACGGGATCAAGGCCAGTTCGTTGGTTGGCGCGGCGGTCAGGTCGGCCGCAGCGCGCAGAATGAAAAACGAGACCAGGTCGACAGAGCCGTCGCGCTTGAGAAAATCCCGGAGAAAGCGAACGTCCCAGCTCGGCCGCCCTGCGACGAGTAAGGCGCGTAGCCGCTCCCGGCCGACCCGTAGGAGCGCTGCCCGGTCGTTGTTCTGGGGCACCTCGTCGTTGGAGGTCGCAGGAATCAAGAGCCGATACAGAGCGCGCCCCGTGCGCCGCGGCGTCACCTCGAAGGCGACGGTGCCCCGGCCAGTTTCGTCGAGGGCGGCGACGGTTTCCTGCTCGAGACTGCTCTCGCGCCAGAGCTGCACGCGAAGCTCGGCGTCCCGCAAGTCACCGACGGCGCGCACATCCGCGCGGATCACCGCGGGGACGCCCACGTACGCGGTCGTGTCGGCGTGCAACGATACGATGGCTTGGTCATCGAGCGGGTCGTCTCCGCCGACGACGACGGCATGAATCACGGGCACACCGGAGCCGAGCGCAAGTGTATCGGCTCGGAAGTTCGCGTCGGCTCCGTCCGTAATCACGATGAGCGATCCGAGGTCCTGAACGGCGCCCTTCTCTAGAACGTAGCTGAGTGCCTCGCGAATGTTGGTCTCGTCATCTGAGGGCGCGTAGCTTTCTCCGAGGTCCTTCCAGATCGCGCCGCGAGTGCTGGAGCCGAAGAGGTAGACCATTGGGCTGACCCGGTCATCCGCTTGCCATTTGCCGATCAGCGCGCGAACCGCGTCACTCCGAGGACCGCTCGCGCCGGAAAGGGTCATGCTCCGCGAGTTGTCGAGGAGGATGCCGGTGCCACCGGCTACCTCCTCGAAGGTCTCCCGGACCAGCGTGACCTGGAGCGCCAGAAGGTAGACCGCCAAAACGCCCAGCCCGCCGAGCGCGGCCAGCGTGAAGCGCCGCCGCCGGTCGCTTTCGCCGCGAATCGAACGCAGCTCCACGAGCCAGAGTGCGAGCAAGCCGAGCCCTAGCGCCCACGCCGTCGTGCTCCCCCCAAAGATTCCGAGCTGCCACTGCCAATCCGTCACGCCCAAACCTCAGGGACCCGCACCCCGTCGCCGCATGATGAAGGGCGCGTGCACCTGGTCGTCTTTGTAGTCGGTGCAGAGCGCGTAGAGCACCAGGTTCACACCGAGACGGATCGCGTGTTCGCGCTGCCCCTCGCCACCGGGCACGACCGCCCGACTCCATGCGCCGAGCTTGTCGCGCTGAAACGCACCTCCGAGGTCGTGACGTGAGTAGACGATGGCGACGCGATCGCCGTAGGTGATGCCTTCGAGGAATGCGGGGCCCCGCACGCGTCCGACCGGCCTCCGCAGCAGATAGAACGAACGATAGATCGTGTGATTCGTCGCGATGGGCTTCAACGGAAGCGCCGGGAAGGCACGAAGGAGCTCACGGCGAACCGCGCGATCAAAACCCTCGCCACCGGCCGTGGCGTCGTCGATCAGGATGAACCCACCGCGATGAATGTACTTGCGCAGGCCTTCGACGGCTTCCTCGCTGAGCGGAGGAAACTCTTCGCTGCCTCGCCAGTAGACGAAGGGACTTCGGAAGAGCGAGGCCTTGTCGAGCCTAGCGCGTCCGGGCTCGAGGATGGGCTCGACGCTCGATCGTTTGCGCACCTCCCAGGCCAGCCGCTCGGTCACATTGCGGGCGTCATCGACGCCCTTACCGACGTCGAGGGAGACGATCTCGACTGCAGTTGCATCACCAAATGCGGCCGCCCGGTGCACAAGAGATACGAGAGACACTGAAAGGCAGGCCAGTACCATCAAAAGGCGGCCCCACCGCATCCCAAACACACCCAGCATGGATCAGGGGTACCAATCGTACGACAAAGCGCAAGCCGGGTTGACGCAGGCGGTGTTCACGATGAAAGTTGCGCCGTGTCGAACGGCCCACTTCGCGCGTGCGCCGCGGTCGCATTGCTTGCACTCGGATTCGGTTGCCAGACCAAGAACGAAACCACCGAGTCTGTGTCACCCGGCCAAGCGCCCAGTTACGCGAGCCCTCCCCTGCTCTCGCGAACACGCCCGCTGATGAGCACGGTGTTCCGCATTCAAGTCGACTCACCACCGGACAACGTAGAGACCGTGATCCGTCGGGCGTTTGAAGAAGTCGAACGCTTGGAAACCGTGCTCTCCGAATGGCGCGAAGACAGCGACATCTGGAAGGTGAACAAGCTTGCCGGCAAGAAGTCCGTGAAAGTTGGCGACGACACGTTGCGCGTCGTTGACGCCGGCATGGACGTGTCGATGTGGTCGCGAGGCGCCTTTGATCTTTCGTGGGCAGCACTGTGGGGCCTCTACGATTTTCGGCCTGATTCGATCAAGATCCCGACCGCCGACGAAATCAAACCGCGGTTGAAGTTGATCGATTACAAGAACATCCGTGTCAGCAAGAAATACGAGACCGTGTTCTTGAAGAAGCGTGGAATGGCGATTGGCACCGGTGGCATCGCCAAGGGTTACGCGCTCGATCAAGCTGGCGCGATTCTGCGAGGCGGCGGCATCGAGAGTTACATGATCTTCGGAGGCGGCCAGGTCCAGGTACATGGCGAACGAGACGGCCGCCCCTGGCGCGTCGGCATCCAACACCCCCGCGACCTGAGCAGCTACTTCGCGGCGCTGGAGTCCACGGGAGCCTCGTTTTCAACATCCGGCGACTACGAGCATGCCGTTTTCGATGGCTCCGGAAAGCGCTGGCACCACATCATCGACACCAAGACCGGCCGTCCCGCGGACAAGTCGCTTTCGGTGACGATCATGACGGCGGAGGGCATTTATGCCGACGCGTTGAGCACAGCGGCCTTCGTGTTGGGACCGCAAAAGGCGCTGAAGATGTTGAGCCGAATCGCGTACCCGGCCGAAGCGGTGATCGTGGGAGCAGATTGCAAGGTCTACATGACGCCGAAGGCGAAGAAACAGATTCGGATGAATGTGAAGCTGGTGGACGGGCGCCTGCCGAACTGCAAGCCGTAGACGCGTGGGGCCGTTCGTTACCGGCCTAGCCGCGCTCTTCCATCGGCACGAACGTGCGGTCCGCTTCGCCGATCCAAATCTGGCTAGGGCGGAAGATGCGGTTGCCCTCGAGCTGTTCGAGCAAGTGCGCGAGCCATCCAGAGACGCGTGAAATAGCGAAAATTGGCGTAAAGAGATCCGTCGAGATGCCGAGCTTTTGGTAGACGATGCCGCTGTAGAAGTCGACGTTCGGGTAGATGCCCTTTCCGCCGACCAGGTCACTCATTTGTGTCTCTAGCTCCAAGGCCAAGTCATAGTCGGGCGTGCTGCCAAACTTGACGAACAGCTGGGTTGCGAGCTCTTGCAGGATCGTCGCGCGCGGGTCCTTGACCTTGTATACGCGGTGGCCAAAGCCCATCACCTTCTCCTTGCGCGCCAATTTTCGCTATTTCACGCGTCTCTGGATGGCTCGCGCACTTGCTCGAACAGCTCG
>PVMK01188846.1_pt1 | contig 113598 bp, 100 predicted proteins | sample 1853481 | NCBI WGS metagenome assembly PVMK01 (sample SAMN08533507, study PRJNA380276) | Marine sediment metagenome, whole genome shotgun sequencing project.
TTCCCGATAAGTCATCAGGCGAAGCCATAGCAATGACCCGCGGCTTCGAAGCAGTCAATATGGTACGTCAAACTTATCCGGAACTGGAGATTATTGAGTTTGATTCAGTAGACGAAACAATCAATGCTATCGTTACTTACAAGGCTGATCTTCTCTTTGAGTCACTTGCAAATCTTTCCTATACGCTGAAACAGAAGTCGATCACGGATATCCATCCGGTGTTCCAGTTCGAAGGTGCAAAACCGAAAGAGTTGTTCATGGCCAGCAGAACTGACATGCCCGAACTGGCGATGATCATCTCGAAGGTACTGGAAATCATTGGGACAGAGGATAAACAGCCCATCTTATCCAAATGGCTTGGCGGAGTTCAGCCACCGCAGACATCAGCTACCGTACTGGCCAAGTCTGTCGGGCTGACTGATGAAGAACAGTCGTTGATAGAGCGACATCCCGTGATTCGCGTGCACAACGAAATGGACTGGCCGCCATTTAACTTCAATGTGGATGGACAGCCGACAGGATTCTCCATCGAGTATATGAATCTAGTGGCGGCGGCTGTTGGCCTGGAAGTTGAGTACATCAGCGGCCCCAGCTGGAACCAGTTTCTCGACATGATGCGCGCCGGCGAACTGGATGTCATGCTCAATATTGTGCAGACCCCGGCGCGACTCGAGTATCTTACCTACACCAAGCCCTATGCCATTACTTCTCCGGTGGTGGCAACCCAGGACCAGGGGACGGATATCAGCTCTCTGGAAGAACTGGGGCAGAACCCGTTGTGTTTACCCAAGGGCTCATCATCACATGAGTATTTGCAAAGAGAGCATCCCGACCTGAACCTGCTTCCGCTGGCAGATGCCCTGAGCTGTCTTCACGCCGTACTGGATGGCCGTGCCTACGCCTCACTTGAAGGCTATTCAGTGCTCCGTCATCTTGTGCGTGAACATGCATTACCCGGGTTGAAAATATCCAGCGTAGCGATTGATCCGAACATGTCGTCCGTTATGCGAATAGCAACGATCAGGGATGCGACCACATTGAGGGACATCCTGCAAAAGGGCATGGACAGTATTGGCCAGGAAGCGCTGAAATCCCTGCGCAAAAAGTGGCTGGGAACAGAGCGCACCAGGGATACAGGGGAGTCGCTGGTACCACTGAGCCAGGAAGAAACTGCCTGGATAGCGGAACACCCCGTCATCCGTGTGCACAACGAGATGAACTGGCCGCCGTTCAACTTTTTTGAATATGAACAGCCCACCGGTTTTTCCATCGACTACATGAACCTGCTTGCAGCGAAAGTCGGTTTACAAATTGAATACATCAGCGGTCCCTCGTGGCAAGAGTTTCTCGGCATGATCCAGACGGGTGAGCTTGACGCTATGTTGAACATCACACCCACGCCTCAGCGGGCTGAATATCTACATTTTACTACTCCATACCAGCAATCGCGGGCTGTAGTGGTGGTCAAGGACCCGACGCTCCAGGTGAAATCCCTGCAAGATCTCTACGGGAAAAAGGTGGCCCTGGCCGAGGGTTTTTTTACTGAGGAGTTTATACGCAGAGAGCACCCGGAGATCGAAGTGGTACCCGAAGTGGATACCACGGGAGCACTCTACGCAGTCGTGGAAGGGCGCGCCGATGCGATGTTGGACGATTTTCCGGTTACCACATATCTGATAGACAAGCTGACACTCAACAAATTACATATTGCTCTTGTAACCAGGGACCCCAAGTTGGCGACAATCAACACTATTGGCGTGCGCAAGGACTGGCCTGTCCTGCGGGATATCCTGCAAAAAGCAATGGATTCACTGGCCCGGGAAGAAGTCACTGAATTGCGCAAAAAATGGCTTGGTGGGGGCCAGGTGGCGGAGGTTAAGGACAGTTTATCCGAGACCGTATATTGGCTGCTTGCAGCCACCCTGGGCATATTCCTGATCCTATTCGCACTGAACCGACTCAGTAGTCACTTTTCCCGGGGAGATGAGGTTGGGCTGCAGACCGGCACGCTGCGCTTCCGCATACTGATTCTCAGCTCCACCAGTATCTTCATTGCCCTGGTGGGCATCCTCGGCTGGCTGGCGCTGGACCACATCAAAGAGAGGATTCTGCAGGATGTGGAGCATAACCTGGAGAACGCGCTGATCACCACCGCACAACGTCTTGATATCTGGACGGACCAACAAGCCAATGTCCTCAATCAGATAGTGAAGAACCCAACAGTGGTCCGCAAGACAAAATTACTGCTGGATGTTGCAGCGAACCCGGAATCATTGGTGGGCTCCAGCGAACTATCCGTCATCAGAGCCGTCCTTGAACAGTATCAGGACGCTCTGGGGCTGGGCTTCTTTATAATTGATAAGAATGGCATGAGCGTTGCCTCCCGCAGGGACAGCAATATCGGAACACGAAATTTGATTGCTATACAGCGGCCTGAATTACTGGATCGCGTGTTTCAGGGCGAAGCGGTTTTCATCCCTCCCATCTACTCTGATATTGCCGTGGGCAGTGAAAGCGACACTGATTCCTCATCACTGTTTATTGCGGTGCCAATAGCGGACAATGCCGGCGTATTTGCCGCACTGACGATGCGGCTTGACCCAAACCAGGGCTTTTCTCGCGTACTGCAGTTTTCACGGATCGGAGAGAGCGGAGAGAGTTACGCTTTTGACAGCGATGGGACCCTGCTTTCCGCCAGCCGGTTCGAAGACGATCTGCGGCAGATCGGATTACTCGACGCGGGACAGCCGAGCATAATGAACATCCAGATCCGGGATCCGGGTGGTGACATGACAGAAGGGTTCCGCCCCGATAGTGCGCGTGCTGAACAGCCATTCACCCACATGGCTGGCAGTGCCATCGCAAATATCGGTGTGAGCACTCATGCCCCGGGCGAGGAACATACCGCAGTTCAAAAAGGGATGGATGGCTACCGCGACTATCGTGGTGTACCTGTTTTCGGTGCCTGGCTCTGGGATGAGGCCATAGGATTGGGCCTGACCAGCGAAATTGATGTGGCCGAAGCGCTCTCAACCTTCACCACCATACGCACACTCTCCCTGATTGTTTTGGGAGCCACACTGTTTTTGTCATTGGGGGGAACCCTGTTTGTCCTGACAACAGGTGAACGCACCAACCGGGTATTACTCAGGGCCAAGGATGAACTGGAACAAAGGGTCTCGGAGAGAACTGTAGACCTGAGCAAAGCCAACGAGGAAATATTGGTAGCCAAGGAACTTGCCGAGTCTGCGACGAAGGCCAAGGGTGACTTTTTAGCCAACATGAGTCATGAGATAAGGACACCCATGAATGCCGTCATAGGGTTGAGTGATCTCTGCCTGAGGACAGACCTGAGCCCCAAACAAGAAGACTATCTATCCAAAATTCATGGCTCAGCAGAGGCACTGCTGGGCATCATAAATGACATCCTTGACTTCTCAAAAATAGAAGCCGGCCGGCTTGATATCGAAGAAATTGAATTTGAAATAGACCAGGTACTGGAAAATCTGGCGACAGTAGCAACCGTAAAAACCCAGGAAAAAGGACTGGAATTTCTGTTCAAACGGGACCCACAGCTGCCTTCCATTTTGGTGGGTGACCCGCTGAGGCTCGGCCAGGTATTGATTAACCTGACCAACAACGCGGTCAAGTTCACCGAAAAAGGTGAGATCGTGATCGCCATCGAGCCCGGTGAAAGGTCCGGCGAGCAGGTTGTTCTCGAAATTTCAGTCCGCGATACCGGTATCGGAATGACTGCGGAGCAGCAGGGCAAGCTATTCCAGTCATTCTCCCAGGCCGATACTTCCACCACGCGCAAGTACGGTGGCACGGGCCTCGGGCTGGCGATTTCCAAACAGCTTGTTGAACTGATGGGTGGTGAAATCGGGGTCGAGAGTGAACCGGGGGTCGGCAGCACGTTCAGGTTCACAGTTGCTCTGGGTGTAGGCTCGGGAGCCGAGTTAAAAACATTCGACACCACGCATGAAATGAAAAATATGCACGTTATGGTGGTGGACGATAATCCGACAGCTCGAGAGATCCTTGCCACCTATCTGGAGTATTTCACCTTCGAGGTTGATCAGGCGACTGGGGCAGAGGAGTTGTTTGAGTTAATGGAAGGAACCCCTAAACCTTATGACCTGATCGTTCTCGACTGGCTGATGCCAGGTATGACAGGGCTGGAAATCGCCCAGAAAATCAAAACTGAAATCAAACCCGGGGTGGATCCACATATTATTCTGGTGTCGGCCTTCAATGCCGGTGACATCTCCGGCAAACCAGGGGGCGAGCATATTGACCAGTTCCTGTCCAAGCCGGTCAGCCCCTCGCACCTGTTCGATGCGGTCATGACTGCTTTTGGCCTTGCAACGGATACCGCCAAACGGAAACTGGGAGGACAGCAGTTCGATATGACGACTCTCCGGCCGGTCCAGGGTGCGGAAATTCTCCTGGTCGAGGACAATGAGATCAACCAGCAAGTCGCCAGTGAAATCCTCGAGCAAGCGGGCTTTTACGTGGATATTGCCAATCATGGACAAGAAGCGCTGGACATGCTGGAAAACAAGACTTACGACTGTGTATTGATGGATGTACAAATGCCCATCATGGACGGTTTCACTGCGACGGCAAAGATCAGGGAAAATAACAAGTATAAGGATTTACCAATATTGGCAATGACAGCGAATGCGACCCTGGAAGACCGTAATCGGTGTATCGAAGCGGGGATGAACGAACACATCGCCAAACCCATCCGTCCACAATTGCTGTTTGAAGCGCTTCTCAAATGGATACCGCACGCCGACAGAGACGTGCCTGATACACTGCACGAAACAAGTCCATCCCAGGATGACCTGCCACTGCCGGAAATGCCCGGCATCGATGTGGAAGGCGGACTGCAAAGAATAGGCGGAAATACACGATCCTACATTCGCCTTTTGCAAAAATTTTCAGAGAACCAGGTGGGAGTCATTGCCGAATTAAGTGGAGCACTAGCGTCTGATGAACAGGAAGTCGCCGTGCGCCTGGCCCACACCCTCAAAGGAGTAAGTGGCACCATAGGAGCCACCGAGTTGTCTGGTACAGCCGCAAAACTCGAAGCCGCCATAAAGGAGCGGGCTGAGAGCGAGGTGGGGAGTTTACTTGATGCAACCGCCGCAGAACTCAAGCGGGTTATTGCACTGATTGAAGGTCTCGCTGATCAGAAGTCGGCCTCTGCATCGACCGCCCCCAAAAAACTTCCCGAAGATCTTGAGCAGAGCCTGAGAACCCTACTGGAAAAACTGGAAGATTATGACTCCACCGCCGAGGATGCGCTACTTGATATCCTGGAAGCAGTTGCTGGCACTCCCGTTTACGACACGCTATCGGGTATCAAGAAGCACGTTGCGAAATATGATATGGAAGCGGCAGCCGATGAGCTACGACCACTGATCGAAGAGGTTTCCGGGAAACTCTAGTGCTCTAATCCAAAAATATCCTGGAAAAAACCTGACTCACACCACTTTGCATCTCAGCCACATCCTGTAACGGGATGGTGCGCGGGGCATGCTGTAAATCCACAATGTGGAGCTTCTCCCGGTATTTCATATAGGCGCGCTGCAAGACCCGGTATTCATCCATTGTCAGGAACCCTGCTGAGATCAGTCCGTGCAGCAGGGACATGGTCTCCACATCCTCCAGCAACTGAGGGTATTGTATTGACCGGGCCATAACACCACAGGCTACGATCCAATGAATATCGCGCAGACCGCCTGCTCCATGATCCAGAGAGAATAAATCAGAAGTTTGCGCGGGCATCGCGCTGCTCATCCAGTGCGATGATTTCCCTGGAGAACCGCTGAACCTCCATCCCGGAACTCAACACGCTATTCCGGTAGCTGTCGAATTCAGCCGCCAAACCGGGATCCCCGCACAAAAACCGTGCCTGCACATAGCGCGCACTTTCCAGCAGGGGAATCTGCCTGCCGACATAGCCTTCCAGATTATAGATCAGCAACTCCGGCCCGCCGCCTTCCGCCGTTCTGGCATGTAGCTGGTAGATGACTCCGGAGACGGTCCTGGAGGTGAGCAACAGGTGCACCCGGCTGGCAATTGATTTGTAGAATTTCGAGCCGCCAGCGCCGGCAGCCTGCTGCGCGCCGACCAGCAGATGCTCGTCACCACTGTATATAAACTCTATATCCAGCGGGGTATCGTAGCTCAGCTCGCGGGCACCGAGTGCGCCCCGGGCAACGACCGCGAATCCCGACAGGGCAGTCACACTCTCGTCCTGCAAACCATACCTGCCGCAGGCCGCCCGCCACGCCAGACCGACACTCGCCTCCAGCAATACCTCCGCAATATCGCTCAGGTAATCGCTGACCGTGATCAGGGGAATGGCCCCGGTAATGTCAGCAGCCGCGACACGCAACACATAGACCTGCTGGAAGTGTCGCAATTCCAGTATCTGGGCCTCGATATCGGCAATATCGACCTCGCGCAGTTTATGTCGCAATTCTGACGCCAATTCGGACTTGATCAGTGGTTCGTACAACTTGTTCGGATTCAGCAGTTCATCCAGTAGCAGCGGTTCCTGCGAAATATGCTCGACGATCCAGGGACTGCGAGCCGCCAGCTGCAACAGTTCTGCCAATGCCAGCGGATGCTCCAGCAGCAGCGACAGATACATGCTGCGCTGCGCCACCCTGGTAAAGAATTGGGTGATCCGCTGCAAGGTTGCGACAGGTGCGGGCGTGTCGGTTGCCGCGCTGATCGTCAAGGGCATCAACTGCTTGATTGCCTTGCGGCCCTTTTCCCCCAGCCGGTCCAGTACAGCAGACCGCCGGAACGACGCAATAATATCCCAGGCCTGCTCGCCGTCGGCATAGCCCAGCCCGGCGAGATCCCGCAGAGCGGTATCGCGCTGGTCCGCTCCCGCCGACCAGATATCCTCCGCCTGGGTTGGCAGCTCCTGCAACTGCGGCGCGCTGAATACCTGCTCAAAGATCTCCTTGACGATTTGCCGCGTATCCGCCAGGCGTTTGGCCATGGCATCCCAGTCCGGAAAATCCAGGGAGAAGGCCAGGCGCTGCAGGTCGCTATCCGCCGTGGGCAGGTCGTTGGTCTGCTTGTCCTCGTACTGCTGCAGGCGGTGCTCGACCACGCGCAAAAACCTGTAGGCAGCAAGAAGCTCCTCCACAGTCTTTTTCGGCAGCAATTCATCGGCCGCAAGCCTGCCCAGAATGTGCTGTAACCTTCTGTCCTGCAAGGCGGTATCGCGGCCGCCACGTATCAGCTGGAATACCTGGGTAATGAACTCGATATCACGGATACCGCCGGGGCCCAGCTTGATATTGTCCATTTTATTGCGGCGCTTTTGCTGGTCGACAATCTGCTGCTTGAGATCCCGCAGTTCCGCAAATACGCCGTAGTCGAGGTAGGAGCGATAGACAAAGGGCCGCAACCTGGCCTGTAGCTCCTGCGCCTGTTGCATATCACCCGCAATGGCCCTGGCCTTGACCATGGCGTAGCGCTCCCACTCCCTACCGTGTTCCCGGTAGTACTTTTCCATGGCGTTGAAGGTCAACACCAGGGCGCCGCTGTCTCCCCAGGGACGCAGTCGCATATCGACGCGAAACACAAACCCGTCCATCGTCACATTGTCCAGGGCCTGGATCAGCTTCCTGCCCACCCGCATAAAAAATTCCGAGTAGCTGGTTCCCTTGTGGTCGTCGAAATAGCCCTCCTCCGGGATGGCGAAAATAAGGTCTATATCCGAAGAGTAGTTCAACTCCCAGGCACCGAGTTTGCCCATGCCGAGCACCACCATGTGCAGGGGCTGGCCATTCTTGCCGATGGGAGGGCCATTGCGCTCGCAGGCCTGCGCATAGGCGAAGTCCAGTGCGAACTGTACAGCGGCCTCCGCCAGCAGGGAGACATCCATCAGCGTCTCGCTCAGCTGCGACCAGCCCGCGATATCCCGCCAGGCGATGCGCACCATCTCCCGGCGCCTGAAAATCCGCAACACCCGGTGCAGGTCCGCCTCGCTCTGTGGCGCGGCGGCCTGCAGGCGCTCCAGGTAGTTTGCGCTGCCTGTCGTGGAGTACAGGTCTCCGGAACGGATCAAATCCCCAAGCAAAGCGGGCTCACGCTTACAGGCATCGATGATGAAGCGGCTACTGACCCAGACTTTAACCAGTGATTCCAGCACTCCCTCATTGCGCAAGAGCGGGAGATCCTCCTGTGGCACCACTGTGGCAAAGGCTTCCCAGGCGGCCGCGAGATCGGGCTGGAACTGCTTGGGAACGGAATTCAGGTATTGCTCTATCATCTGCGACTACGACTATCCCTTGTATTGCAGCGTAATCATGGTGATATCGTCGGACTGCTCGGCCCCAAGCGCATATTCGTCTACCGAACTGCGCACGGTCTTCAGGACCGAATCCGCACTGATTTCGCTGATATCCTGTACCGTTTGCATCAGGCGCTCGTCTGAATAGAGGTTATCCCCCGTGTCCATTGCCTCTGTGACCCCATCGGTAAAAATCAACAGCACGTCCCCGGGAGCGAGAGTCAAGGTACTCTCACCGTATTCCCTGCCCTCCAGCACACCCAGTAGGGGGCCATGCAGATCGGGTACCTCCTCCACTTCGCCACTGGCCCGCTTGATCAGGGGCGGGTTGTGGCCGGCGTTGGTATAGGTGACCTGACCACTGCGCAGGTTAATCATCCCCAGGAATACAGTGACAAACATGCACGACGGGTTGTCCCTGGCCAGGTCTGAATTCACCCGGGTCAGGATTTTTGAGGGCAGCTTATCATCCGCGGCCCGGGACTTGATCTGCAGCTTGGTCATGGCCATAAACAGCGCCGAGCCCACACCTTTGCCGGACACGTCCGCCACACAGAAACAGAGCTCGTCATCATTGAGCATGAAATAGTCATAAAAATCGCCGCCCACTTCACGCGCCGCGTCCATACTGGCGCACAGCGCGATCTCGCTGCACTCGGGTACCGTGTCCGGCAGCATGCTGTGCTGAATATCGCGCCCCACGTTGAGTTCGGCCTCCATCCGCTCCTTGGCCCTTGCCAGGGCCTCGGACATGTCGTGCAATTTATCGAAACTCTTTTTCAGGGCGACATGCGTTTTTACCCTGGCCTGGAGGATCGGTGGATTGACCGGTTTATGGATGTAATCGGCGGCACCGAGGGCGAAACCCTCCGCTTCATCCGCCGTCTGGTCTTTCGCCGTGAGAAAGATTACCGGAATCTCCGCAGTGGCAGGGTTGGCTTTCAAGCGCCGGCATACTTCGTAACCATCCATCTCCGGCATCATGACGTCCAGGAGAATTATATCGGGCGGCTGCTTCTCCACTATTTTCAGAGCCACCGCCCCGCTTGTCACCACCTTGACCTTGTACTCGGGAACCAGTATTCCCTTCACCACATCCAGGTTTTCCGGCGTATCGTCTACTGCCAGAACCACCGGTTTTTCTTCTTCATCACTCACTGTGTTGTTCCTTCAGTTTAGTTATCACGTCAGCCAGCTGCACGGCGGCTGACTCCATATCATAGGCGGCTACCGCTTTGCGGATCGGTGCCAACAGGCTCCCCGCGGCAGAGCCTTGCAATTCATTCGACAGAGCATCCAGCGTATCTTCGGCCTCGGAATCGAAATCCTCCAGCTGTTGCTGCAGTGAAGCCAGCCGCTCTAATATCTCAGCGGTGATCTCTATCGGCTCCGATGGGGTATCACTCTCTGCGGCAGATGTTCCGGTCGCACTGCGAATCAGCCCAATGGACGTCTCCAGGATTTTCGCCAGTTCCTCGTACAGGCTTTCATCGATTCCCTCGAGGCTCTCCTTCAAACGAGCTTCCAGTTTCCCGGCCACTTCCTGCACCGCAATGGCCCCCAGAGCACCGGAGGCCCCTTTCAGAGAATGCGCTGTGCGCACCGCCAGTTCCTGGTCGCCGGCTTCAACCGCAGCCCTAACCTGTGCGACGGCATTTTCCTGGTTGTCGGCAAACTTGCCCAACAGGCGCCAGTAGGCATCCACGCTGCCCCCGACCCGGGCAACCCCACCATCCGTGTCAAAGCCCTCGAGATCGGACAGCTGCCGGCCGCCGGCGGCGGGATGCCCGGACGAAGTACTCACCACTTTCGGAGCGCGATCTCCCGGCTTGACCCAGGTCAGCAGTGCATTGAACAAGTCATTGGGGTTGATCGGTTTGTTGATATGGGCGTTCATGCCCGCGTCCAGTGACTTCTGCCTGTCTTCCGTGGTCGCATTGGCGGTCATGGCGAGAATGGGAAGACTACTGTAACGACCGTCTTCGCGCAGCTTCCGGGTCGCGGTATAACCGTCCATGATGGGCATTTGCACATCCATCAGTACCACATCGTAGTCGGCCCGCTGGACCATTTCGAGCGCCTCCTGCCCGTGATTGGCGATATCCACATGCAACCCGGCCTGCTCCAGCAATTCACTGGCCACCTGCTGATTGATCTCATTATCCTCCACCAGCAGCACACGGGCACCATTGATGGGCTGCAGGGCATCGTCATTGATGCCCTGCCCACGGATCCGGTCCTCGCTGGACTCCACCTCCTTGCCGAAACATTCCATGACCGCGTCAAACAAGTGAGAGGGGCTGACCGGTTTAGCCAGGAATTTGTCTATATTTTCCGCCCCGGGCTTTTCCATCAATTCAATACCGTGGAACGCGGAGACCAGGATGATCTTCGGCTGCTTCTGCAGCGCATCGCTGGCCCTGATATTCACTACCATATCGATGCCGTTCAAATCCGGCATCATCCAGTCGGTTACGATGAGATCGTAGTCCAGATCACCCCGCTGCGCTCTTGCGGCGATCACTGTACTCAGCTCCTCTTCTTCCACAATAAAACTGAAAGATTGCAGGTACTGGGTCAGAATCTCCCTGGAGGTTTCATTGTCGTCCACCACCAGGCACTTCAATTGCCTGAGGTCCGGTGAGGGGACAAAGGTCTTCTTCCTGGCTTCTTTACCCTCCCTCAGCCTGATACGGAAACTGAAAGTACTGCCTTTCTCGAACTCACTCTCTACCCAGATCTCCCCACCCATCATTTCCACCAACTGCTTGGAAATAGCCAGGCCCAGGCCCGTGCCGCCGTATTTCCGTGTAGTGGAAGCGTCAGCCTGGGAAAAGGACTGGAACATTTTCTCCAACTGCTCGGGTGTCATGCCGATACCCGTATCCGTCACGGAACACAGCAGGGTCACCTCATCGCCCAGTTTCTCTTCCAAACCTATACGGACAATGATGTTGCCTTTTTCGGTGAACTTTACGGCGTTGTTGACCAGGTTGACCAGTATCTGGCCTATGCGCAGGGGATCACCGATCAGAATCGTAGGCACTTCGGCTGAGCGATTAAACAACAGCTCCAGGCCTTTCTCCTGAGTTTTAACCTGTATTACAGTTGCCAGATTCTCCAGAACCCCGTCGATTGCAAAAGGCACAGACTCGATTTCGAGCTTGCCGGCCTCGATTTTCGAGAAATCCAGAATATCGTTGATAATCCCCAGCAGGGCATTGGCCGAGCCATAAATTTTGGTGAGGTAATCCTCTTGCTTGAATGACATCTCTGTTCTTAGACAAAGGTCACTGAGGCCAATAATCGCATTCATCGGCGTGCGGATTTCATGACTCATGTTGGCCAGGAAATCGCTCTTGGCCTGACTGGCATCTTCCGCCGCCACCCTGGCGTTTGCCAACTCCTGTGCGACCTGTTGTTTTTCCAGGACACGAGAGAGTTTTTCCGCCACTTCCTGCGCCAACTGAATCTCAGCCTCGTCCTTATCTCGCAATTGGGTTGAGAACACTTCAATCACTGCAGCGGTTTCATCCCTGATTGTTACCGGGAAAGCAAAACCGGAGGCCACAGCAATTTTCTTGTTCAACTTTTTCCGGGGAAAATTATCGTCGGCTGAGACGTCCGGTATCCAGGCCGGGCTGCTATTTTCCCATACTCTCCCGGGCAGGCCTTCACCCCTGGTGAACTGTTTTGCCTCGGTAACTTCCCGGAAGTCCCCGATTTCTTCTTCATCCTTCCAGAACCACACCCCGGTCGAAATCAATCTGGGGCCTTCGGGTGAAACCCTGTAAACGTGGCCTATGGGCCAGTGCAAGGTCTCACAATAGATTTTCAATACCAGGTCCAGGGCTTCATCAAACGACTCACTGCTGGCAGAAATGGCTGCCACCCGATCCAGCAGTCGCGCCGTGCGCTGGGCTTTCTGCTGCTGCTTCTCGGCCAATTTGCGCTCGGTGATGTCTCTTAAAATTCCTACGAAAGAAACGCTATCTGCGAGCTGCATTTTTTCGACACTCACTTCCAGCGGGAAAATACTTCCGTCGCGGCGCATTGCGTCCACCTCCCTGATTTCACCGACTATTGAGGAGGGCCTACTGTCATCGTAGCGTTCAAGGTAGTAGTCGTGCTCGAGGGCTATGTGCTTGGGCATCAGGATCTTCAGGTTCTTGCCAATAATCTCCTCAGTCTTGTAGCCGAATATCTCGCTGGCCGATTCATTCCAGGTCTCGATAATGCCGTGGGCATCGATAGTGACGATGCCATCGGGGCTGCTCTCGAGAATTGCATCAATCCGCGCACTCTCCGCCTGGATCTGCTCGCGGGATTGAATCAGGTCGTTCTGTATGGCCTGTAGTTCCTCGTTGTTTTCCTCCAGTGCCTGATTCTGTTCTGCCTGGTTTTTAAGGGCTGCATCGAGATCGGCAGTGCGCTCCTCCACCCGACTTTCCAGTTCCTCGTTCTTGCGTTCAACCTCCTGGATATTTTCCCGCAGGCGCAGCCGCATGGATTCGAAGCTTTCCGCCAGATCCCCGATTTCATCCTTGCTCTCCCGTTTAATTTCATCATCGAGCCTGCCGGCGGCGAGGGCGCGAGCGGACTCGCCCAGGAAGCGAATGGGACGGGTAAGGGAGAGGGAAAGGTAGTAGGCCAGGTAGATACCCACAGCAAGCAGCACCGAGGCCAGCATGATCAGCCTGTCGCGCAATTGTGCCATCGGCGCAAATGCTTCCGATGCCTTTATTTCACTGACGATCACCCAATCCAGGCCGTCGATAGCAAGAGGGCGGAAGGCGGAGAGGACGCGCTCCCCACGATAGGACTCTATAAGTCGGGCACCTGTTTCACCCCGAAATGCCGCTTCGCTGGCTTCTGACGCAACCACTTGCATGCCAATCGGATCGTCGCGAGCGACGATCTGGCTCAATTTTTTTTCATCCAGGCCAGATGCTCGCATGACCCTGACATACTGATCGGGATCCTCCACCAGCAAGCGAGACTTGCTGCGAGCGGTGAGGTCGCTGCCCACCAGATAGGTCTCGCCGGTAGTGCCAAGACCAACGGCAGACCAGTTCTCCTTGTTGGTCATCACATCGTTGATACGGCCGACCGGCATCTGAAATATCAGCACCCCGATATTCTCGTCACCATCAAATATCGGCGAGGCTATGAATGAAGCCGGCGAATCATAGGAGGGGGCATAGGCCGAAAAGTCGGCGATAAAGGTTTCATCCGGGCTCTTCGCTTTCCGGGCCAACTGGAATACCCGGGCAAATTGGGTATCCCGGTAGGGGCCGCTGACGAGACTGGTGCCAAAATCCACTTCCTTGAACACGCTGTAGACGATGTTTCCAGTGTCTCTGGCGACCAGGAAGATATCGTAATAGCCGAATTCCTGAAGAAAGCCCCGTATTGGCGGGTGATACAGACTATGGGCTGCGCTGTATGAAGTATAATCCCGGGCATTGTCGAGCTGGTCTTTACTGCCCGTGGCGTTGGGATTGTCCGCCAGGAAGAAATACTGCAACAGACGTACGGATTCATCGGATGACCAGAATTCCCCAGCCCCTGCCGGTACTTCCCGGTGGAGATTCAGCCTGGGAAGAAATTCATCCTCGTAGTATTGCCGCAGACGGCCATCGTGATCACCCAGCCGCTCGCCCTGGTCAACCAGTTCCCCGGGCATGCTTTGGAAAGCATCGGTAAAAGTCCGCATCGCGTCTATCACCATGCGATCCTGGGAGAAGGTGCGCACCTGCCCGGATATCTGCTGAATGTATTCTTCTATCTGGTTGGCCTTCAGTTCCCTGATTGCCACCAGCTTCTTGAACTCCTGTTCCTCCAGCGTGGCTCGCAGGGCGAAGTAGGAGACCGATCCTGTTATCACAATGGCGAGGATGGTGATTGCAGCCGCCACCGCGGCTATCTTCGCGCCGATTTTCATACGGCTGAACATTACAATTATCCCTTTACCTTATTCTCAGATTGGGGCATTTTCTTCCTGGCCAATACCATCTGGCAAATGGCCGATATCCTCTCTCTCGTCGTGCTCGCTCAAATTCAGGCCCAGCAATTCGTGCTCCGCCGGCACCCACAGCAGGTCAACATCGGTACTCATCGATTTACCCCGTTTACCGGAACGATGTATTCGCACCAAGGAAGGAGCATCAGAGACTTGCGCAGAGAGTTGAAACCCAGGGACATCAAAGCTTTCCTATTCGGGATCGAAGATCTGGAAAATGCCATCATCGCCCAGGCGGGAATAATAGACATCCTCCAAACCTGAGTGATCCAGCGGCCCGTAAGAGAGGGCTTTGCCAATACCGACATCCGTGTCTCGCATTCTCTCGAACATAAGCCTGAGCTTGCTTCGGGTGAGGTTCTGCCCCGCCGCCTCCAGGGCCTTGGTCAGGACCCTGGCGTTAAGAAAGCCTTCCAGGGCCACGAAGTTGGGCTCATCTTCCGGAAAATACTTCCCGGCGAGCTTGCGATACTCGGCTACAGTCGGAAATTGCTCCGAGTACGGCGAGGGTACCACCTGTGTCACGATAATTTGTTCGAAGTGAGTGGGGGCTATCTCCTGCTGCAGAATTTCACCGGCGAAGGCCTCCGAGCCGACGAAGGATACGGTATGGAAGTAGGGCTGATAATCCGCTGCGTGGCACAGCCTGATAAATCGCGCCAGTGGCGTGTACGTGCCCACCATCACGATTGCCTCCGCTTCACTCTCCCGGATAATGTCTACGGCCTGATCAACGTCGAGTTGCCCACGTGTATAGGTTCCGGTGGCAGCTATGGGTAGATTCCTGCGCCGCAGCGCAAGCTCAACCCCTTTCAATACCGCCTTACCGAAGGCATCGTCCTGGTACATCACCGCGATACGAGAAAAGCCCAGTTGATCAGCGAAATAAGCTACGGCCGCTTCGGCCTCGGCAAAGTAGGATGCCCGCAGATGGAACATATAGGGGCGAAACGGTGTTCTCAGTGGCTCCGCCCCGGTGAAAAATCCAAAGGCCGGGATTTTGGCCTCATGCACCGGTTCGATAATCTTCACCGACGTCGGCGTGCCGACATAATTAAACAGCATGAACACCTGATCTTCAGCAATCAGTTTCTGGGTGTTGGCCACGGTCTGCGGCGGATCGTACTGGTCATCGTAGGAAATCAGCTTAATCATGCGGCTGTGAATACCGCCACCGGCATTGACTTCCCGGAACCAGGCGAGAGCTCCGTGTGTGTATTGCGTTCCGAGGAAACTCGCGTGTCCACTCAACGCCGAAGAAGAACCAATAAGGATTTCGCCCTCCGTCACTCCCGGGGTCTTATCGACAGGTTCCACGTCTGCGCCACAGGCTGACAGCAAGAGGAACAGAGCCGTTACAAGAACAAACTGCAGTGATTGCCTGCTTTTCGAAAATTTCATCAATCCCAACCGTGAATATTTCTTTATTACTACAAGCTTTCTACACCATAAACTGCAATAAATCATTAGGATAGACTATTTTCTCGTGCTCCCGCGGCTATCGGCAGGTAGAGATCAGGTTTGTAACCACGGTGACTGGTCACTTCTGATCTGTGCCCACGAGGGGAATTGGACTAAAATGCCCGTTATCCGTAACAATCAGAGACAAATCATGGCACTAAAACCACCCCCACCCCCCCTGGGAAGTCTTGCAACAGGTTACAGAACTGGTCGGTGGCAGCGGCCTCAAAGACGAAGTGGATAAAAGCATGCGCTCGTTGGCGCAATCGGCTCTGTCGCGCCTGGATGTAGTGAGCAGGGAGGAGTTTGACGCCCAGGCAGAGATCCTCAAACGCACCCGCTCCAAGGTCGTTGCCCTGGAGGTTGAATTGGAAGAACTGAGCAAAGAGCTGGAAACCCTGACCAGGGAAACTACCACCAAAGAAACCTGACCGGCAAACCGGAAGCGATGCACGCCCCGATCGCTTCGCGAACGAAAAATAAGCTCAAGGAAGAGCGATGGAACTGTCCGTTGTTTACAGCAGGGCCCTGACGGGTATCGAGGCACCGCTGGTGAGGGTGGAGACCCATTTAGCCAACGGCCTGCCGGCCTTCCATATCGTGGGCCTGCCGGAAACCGCCGTGCGCGAAAGCAAAGACCGCGTGCGCTGCGCCATTGTCAATTCCCACTTCGCCTTCCCCGAACGGCGCATCACCGTCAACCTGGCGCCCGCGGACCTGCCCAAAGAAGGTGGACGCTTCGACTTACCCATCGCCATCGGCATTCTCGCCGCTTCGGGGCAGATCCCCATGGAACGCCTGGAGCGGCACGAATTCCTGGGAGAACTGGCCCTGGACGGTGGTTTGCGCCCGGTTCCCGGAGTGATACCCGCCGCCCGTTCGGCGCATAAATCACAACGCCACCTCGTGGTGCCCGCCGCCAGTGGCCCTTTAGCCGCCCGGGTGCCCCACAGCAGGGTGATCCCCGCCCCGGACATCCTCACGTTATGTGCCCACCTCAACGGCTGCAGGCCAATTGCCCCCGCACAGGGGCTGATTGCGGCTCCCGACTACAGTTACCCGGACCTGCGTGAGGTGATGGGTCAGCAGAGCGCACGGCGCGCACTGGAGATCGCCGCCAGTGGCGGCCACCATTTACTGTTGTGCGGGCCTCCGGGAACGGGTAAAACCCTGCTGGCCAGCCGCCTGCCGGGAATCATGCCGCCGCCTGGCGCAGAGGAGGCCCTGACTGGCCTGGCGCTGCGCAACATCGACACGAAAACCGACATCAACGACTATTTCAGACGCCCGTTTCGCAGTCCTCATCATACAGCCAGCGCCGCGGCTCTGGCCGGGGGCGGCAGCAAACCCCGCCCCGGTGAGATATCCCTGGCCCACGGCGGCGTATTATTCCTGGACGAACTCCCGGAATTTAACCGCCACAGCCTGGAAATCCTGCGCGAGCCCATGGAATCCGGCCAAATCACCCTGTCTCGCGCTCTCCACAAAATCACCTACCCCGCCCGCTTCCAGTTGGTGGCCGCCATGAACCCCTGCCCCTGCGGTTACCTGGGGGATAGCGAGCGAGCATGCCGCTGCGCACCGGAGCAAATTCAGCGCTACCGGGCGCGCATATCGGGCCCCCTGCTGGACCGCATTGATCTGCACGTCCCGGTCTACCGGCTACCTCCCGGAGACTTGCTCAGGCCAAAAAACGATGCCGAGGCCTCAAACGCGGTCCAGCGTCGAGTCTGTCGCAGCCGGCAACGACAGGAGCAACGCCAGGGATGCGCCAACGCTCTGCTGTCACTCGACAAGTTAGCGAGTACTTGCTTACTTGGCGAGCCCCAACGGAAAGAGCTGGAGTCCGCCGCTACGAGCATGTGCCTGTCCGGGAGAGCACTGCACCGGGCACTGCGCGTGGCGCGCACTATTGCCGACCTGGAGGAAGCCGACACTATTGAAAACCGGCATATTAGCGAGGCCCTGGCTTACCGCAATATGGATACGAAGCAATAAATCCAGAGAGGAGTGTACTGTGGCGCATAAAGTGTATATTCAGCGAGTTGGCAGGGGACAACGTACGCACTGCTCTTGTCGCAGCCCTGTGTTACCACGCACCCCGTTAGCACGCGCCTTTGAATGCGATCAGGCCCCTGGATTTTCGTAGTGCGTCGCGGCCGGAGGCCGCTGCTACAGAAGATTCTGCCAGTGCCAATGTAAGGCACGAATGACTACGGTAACTGCCACTCATCCAGATATCCTCAAAATCTCGATGAAAACCGGTGGATATTTCTGTCAGACTGTCCTACCCTCCCCTACGGCTATAAATAAGTTCACTGGAGCGATAATAACCATGATCAAAAAGACACTGGCAGCACTCTGCCTCACCTCATTTGCTGCAGGCGCGGCCTTTGCCGACGTTTCCGCGGAAGAAGCCGCACGACTGGGCAAGGACCTCACGCCGATGGGCGCGGAAATGGCCGGCAATGCCGATGGCAGCATCCCACCGTGGAACCCCGAGGGCACACCCATCCCCGCGGGTTTTGTACCTGGCTCAGGTAACTATATCAGCCCCTATCCAGACGAAAAGCCCCTGTACACGATAGATGGCAGCAATTGGCAGGAGTACGCCGACGTTCTCTCCGAGGGCACCAAGGCGATGTTCGAGAAGTACGGCGCCGATGGCTACAAGATGCACGTTTACCCCACCAAACGGGGCTATAAGGCACCCGATTGGCTGTACGCCAATAATGTCAAAAACGCCACCGGGGCCACGCTGGTCGCCGACGGACAGAAAATTGACAACAACTACCCCGGCGTACCGTTCCCGATTCCCCAGTCCGGGCTGGCGGTTCTGCGGAATCATATGATCCGCTTCGGGATAGAGCGCGAATATGAATACGATGTTTACTATGTTGGGTCCAACGGTAAAGCCGTACTGTCCACCACGGGCAGATCCTCCTCGGCCTACCCGATGTTCAGGGACCCCGACAAGATCGTGGGCGACACACCGTGGACCTACCTGCGCATCAACTACAACGCCCCCGCACGAAGGGCCGGGGAGATCCTGCTGGTGCACGAGCCCGGCGCGGACTATACCGCGGGCAAGGGGCGCAAGGCGTGGCAGTACCTGGTAGGCCAGCGTCGCGTGCGACTGGCGCCGGCGGTCTCGTTCGATACGCCCAACCCCGGGGTAGCCGGAACAAGCACCTACGATGACTCGTTTATCTACAACGGTTCACCGGAGCGGTTCAACTGGACCCTGCTCGGCAAGAAGGAGATAATCGTTCCCAACTCCAATTGGGATTTTCTGTTCAAGTTCGATATTAAAGACATGCTCGGCGAGAAATTTCTCGACCCCGAGTCCATTCGCTATGAAAAACAGCGCGTATGGATCGTCGAGGGCAACCTGAAAGAAGGCCAGCGCCACCTGTACAGCAAGCGTCGCTTCTATATGGCCGAGGACAGCTGGTCAGCCGTTACCGGCGAAACCTATGACGCCCGGGGCAACCTGTGGCGTGTACAGTACGCCTACCCCGCCAACCTGTATGATACCGGTGGCGCATATGGCAACGCCTACAGTGGCAACGACCTGCTGCAGAACATCTACAACATCAATGGCAAGAGTATCCCTGGCAAGTATGTGCCAGTGCTCAACAAGCCCGAGAAGTACTTTACGGCTAAAGGTATGGCACGCTCAGGTGTTCGCTAGTTTGCACCAGCCTGGAGGGTTTGCCTGACTACAGGTTCAGGTTTCCTTCTATCAGAAAAACGGTCAGCACTTTTGTGTTGGCCGTTTTTTTTGGCTTTACCACCGATCCGAGCACTGCGGCAACAACCTGTAACTAACAGCTGAACAATTTCCCACCTATTAAGAAGGGTTATGGCTATCCGGGGCCTGGTGATCTATTCTCAGGGTTACCAAAGTCCAAACCATGACAGAGATTATAATCATGATCAAAAAGACGCTGGCAGCACTCTGCCTCACCTCACTTGTGGCAGGCGCGGCCTTTGCCAACGTTTCCGCGGAAGAAGCCGCCAGGCTGGGCAAAGATCTGACCCCCATGGGCGCGGAAATGGCCGGCAATGCCGATGGCAGCATTCCACCGTGGAACGCCGAAGGCACACCCGTTCCCACTGGCTTCGTGCCGGGGTCAGACAACTACATCAACCCTTATGCCGACGATAAACCGCTGTATACCATAGATGGGAGTAACTGGCAGGAGCACGCCGACACTCTCACTGAGGGCACCAGGGCCATGTTCGAGAAGTACGGCGCGGACGGCTTCAAGATGCATGTTTACCCCACCCACCGGGGGACAGTCAGGCCGGACTGGATATATGCTAACACGCTAAAAAACGCGACCGGGGCTACACTCGTCGCCGACGGGCAAAAGATTGACGGCAACCTGCCCGGGGTGCCATTCCCGATTCCACAATCGGGCCTGGAGGTCCTGTGGAACCACATGATTCGCTATGGCACGGACTTCAACATGGATTACGATGTCTACTATGTGGGCGCCAATGGCAGACCCGTTTTGTCCACCACCGGCGTTTCCTCCTCGGTATTTCCCATGTACAAAAAACCCGACGAGGTAGTCGGTAGCACACCCTGGACCATGCTGCGCATCAACTACAATGCGCCAGCGCGCAGAGCCGGGGAGATTCTGCTGGTGCATGAACCCGGTGCGGATTATACCGCGGGCAAGGGACGCAAGGCGTGGCAGTACCTGGTAGGCCAGCGCCGTGTGCGCCTGGCGCCGGCGGTCTCGTTCGATACGCCCAACCCCGGGGTAGCCGGAACAAGCACCTACGATGACTCGTTTATCTACAACGGTTCACCGGAGCGGTTCGACTGGACCCTGCTCGGCAAGAAAGAGATCATCGTTCCCGCCAACAACTACGATTTCGCCTTTCAGACAAAGGTAGAGGATTTGCTCGGCGAGAAGTTTCTCGACCCGGGGGCCATTCGCTGGGAGAAACACCGGGTGTGGGTGGTCGACTCCCACCTGAAAAAAGGTAGCCGGCACCTGTACAGCAGACGCACCTTCTATATGGATGAGGACAGCTGGGTGGCAGGCGCTGGCGAAATGTACGATGGGCGGGGCAACCTCTGGCGCGTACAGTACAACTATACCGCTAACCTGTATGACCGCGATTCTGGCTTTGGCTCAGCCTACGGCGCCTATGACCTGCTGCAGAATATTTACAACCTGAACGGCAAGCCCATTCCGGGTGAATTCAGGAACGGGGTGGACCAGGGCGATAAATACTTTACACCCAAGGGCATGGCACGCAGCGGTGTTCGCTAGCTTTGCTGGTAAATCAGCCCGCGGCGCAGCAGCCACTTTTCCACCTCGACAACCACCAGCACCAGAGAAGACAGTAACAGGCACACCATCAGGTCATACAAGGGCAACGGCTGCGTATGAAAAATCCCGTTCATGACAGGGAGGTAGATGACGGCCAGCTGCAATAGTACCGTCACCACAACCGCACCCAGCATGGGCAGGTTACTGAACAGGCCTATATGGAATAAGGATGCGCTCTCGCTGCGCACCGCCAGTGAATGAAACAGCTGGGATACCGTGAGCACGGTGAACACCACCGTCTGCCAGTAATCGACGCCCCGTGAGATCGCCCAGGCCTGGGCCGCGATAGACACCCCTCCCACAAACAGGCCCACCCACAGGACATGCTGCCACATACCGTGGGCGAATATACTCTCCCGGGGCGGCCTCGGCGGCCGTGCCATGATACCGGGCTCGGCGGGTTCAGCGGCAAAGGCCAGGCCCGGCAAACCGTCCGTCACCAGGTTGATCCACAGGATATGAATGGGCAACAGCGGAATCGGCAGGCCCAGGAAAGGCGCCAGGAACAAGGTCCAGATCTCCCCGGAGTTGGAACTCATGGTGTCCTTGATAAACTTGCGGATATTGTCGAAGATGCGCCGCCCGGCCCTGACCGCACGTACGATAGTGGCGAAGTTGTCATCCAGCAACACCATATCCGCCGCCTCCCGGGCCACGTCAGTGCCGGTCAGGCCCATCGATATACCAATGCCCGCCCGCTTCAGGGCCGGGGCGTCATTCACCCCATCACCGGTCATCGCCACAAATTCCCCGGCATCCTGCAAGGCCTTGACGATACGCAACTTCTGCTCGGGATTGACCCGGGCATAAACCCTGATCGAAGTCACGCGAGCCGCAAAATCGGCATCCGACAATGCGGCCAGTTCCGGCCCGGTCATCAGCGCGGCAGGGCTGTCCGAAATACCCAGGCGCCGCGCTATCGCACTGGCTGTACCCGGGTGGTCACCAGTGATCATCACCGGCGTGATACCCGCCCGCAGGCAGTCTGCGACAGCGTCGGCCGCCTCCGCGCGGGGTGGGTCAATCAGCGCAATCAGGCCGACAAAGACCAGCTCAGCTTCCAGTGATGCCAGTTGGTCATGCACGGGGGCATTCTGAACTTCCCGGGCCGCCACGGCCAGCACCCGATAGCCCTCGTTGGCCAGCTGCTCCGCCTGTGCCAGCCAGGCTCCCACATCCAGGTTCTCTTTTTGGCCGGCCGGGCTCGCGGCCCGATCACAGAGACCCAGTACCGCCTCCGGTGCGCCCTTGGTAAAGGCAAGGAAGTGCTCTTCCCGGCGGTGCAGGGTAGTCATCAGCTTGCGAGTACTGTCAAAGGGTATCGCCGCCACCCGGGGCATTTGTCGCTCCAGTTCCTCCCGGCGATAAGCGGCCTGTGCCGCCGCCTCGTATAGAGCCAGCTCGGTGGGTTCGCCGGCAGGCTCGCCGTCGATCAGGGCCACATCGTTATTTAACGCCATGGCCCATCCCATCCAGGCCGCCGCACCCGTCTCGGCATGGGGCAACTGTGGGTGGCGCTGTCCGCCGAGGATCACACACTCAACCGACATCCGGTTTTCAGTGAGGGTGCCGGTTTTGTCCGTGCAGATGAACGTCACTGACCCCAGCGTCTCAACAGCTGGCAGGTTACGCACCAGGGCCTTTTCCAGGATCAGCTTGCGCGCCCCCAGTGCCAGCGAAATGGTCACCACCGCAGGCAGTGCCTCGGGAATCGCGGCAACGGCCAGGCTCACCGCGGTCAGGAACATCAGCACGGGAGGCTGCCCCTGTAACAACCCGGCCACAAAGACCACCGCACAGATGGCCAGCACCGCCAGGGCGAGGTAGCGGCCAAAACGGGCCAGCCGGACCTGTAGCGGGGTACGGGTGGCAGATTCCTCGCTCAGCAGAGCCGCGATTCGCCCGATTTCAGTGCTGGTGCCTGTTGCCACTACCACACCCAGGCCTCTGCCCCGGGTTATCAGGCTGCTCTTGAACGCCAGGTTGCAACAATCGCCCAGTGCAACAACGTCATCCTCAAGGCTGGCTACATCCTTGCCAACCGGCTGTGACTCGCCGGTAAGCATGGATTCATCGGCCTGCAGCTCCTCACTTTCCAGTAGCCGCAGGTCGGCCGGCACCTGGTTACCGGCCTCCAGCAGTACCACATCCCCTACAACCAGTTCAGCGGCGGGCACAATGCGCGCGCTGCCGTCTCGCATCACCAGGGATTCCGGCGCCGCCATTTGCCGCAACGCCGCGACCGCCCGTTCGGCACGAAATTCCTGTACGGTCCCTATGATCGCATTGAGCAATACGATGACCAGGATGGCGATCGTGTCCGCCAGTTCACCAACAAACGCGGACACCCCGGCGGCACCCAGCAACACCAGTATCATCACATCGGAAAACTGGCCCAACAGCATGGCCAACAGGGAGCGCCGTTTGCCCGCGGGCAGGAGATTGGGGCCCTGCTCGAGCAGGCGACGACTGGCCTCACCGGCAGCAAGCCCCCCGGCGCTGCTGTCCAGGCGCGCCAAAACCTCGGCAGCATCCAGGCAATGCCAGGAATCATTCCCCACCAGTAATACCCTCGCCTCGCCAGAACCCTCTTGCGTGCAAAGCATACACTAATGAGTGTTGGCGTCAGATCTTGACCCTGCGCGGGATTGCACAATTCAAGACCTGACCCGAATGGCAGTTACTTAAGGCGATTGGAACCAAAAGGGTCAGACTCGATTGATCGGCCCGATTGTTTGGATTGAAGAATGTGACTTAGATCAATCGAGTCTGACCCTTTTGGTTCCGGAAGCAGCTACCTACGGCCGAATTTATTCGGCCGATAAAGGGTTCAGACGAAGGTTTTGCCCTCGGCCGCCATATCCAGCAACAAGCGTGGCGGCTCGAATGCCTCCCCGTACTTCTCCGCCAGTTCCTGCGCCCTGTCGGCGAAGGCCCGCACCCCGTAGGCATTGACGCACTGGTACACGCCGCCGGTGTGGGGCGGGAAGCCGATACCCATAATGGAGCCGATATTGCCGTCACCAACGCTGGTGAGCACGCCCTCCTCCATAATGCGGATGGCCTCCAGCACCTGGGGGAACAGCAGGCGGTCTTTCACGTCCTGGTAGGGGATATCCACGTAGCCATCACTGGCGAAAACTTCTTTGAGCCCCGGCCAGGTAGCGATCTTCACACCGTTCTCGTCGTAGTCGTAGAAGCCCCCGCCCTGGTGTTGTCCCTTGCGCCCGATCTCCTCGAACATGATGCGGATAACCTCGGACTGGGGCCCGGTTTCGGGTTCCTCGCCACGGGCGACAGCGTCGGCCTGGGTCTGCTTCATCGCGTGATAGGCCGTCTCTATGGAGATATTGTCCAGGGTTTCCAGCGGCCCCATGGGGGAGCCGTTGAACGCCGCCGCATTCTCTATCAGGGCCGGGTTCACGCCCTCCGCCAGCATCATCTGGCCCTGGGTGATGGTCTGGCCGATCACCCGGGTAGTGAAAAACCCCGGGGAGTCCTTGACTACTATAGGTTTCTTGCCCAGCAACTGGGCCAGGTCGAAGGCTTTGGCCAGGGCTTCATCGGATGTCTTGTCACCGGTGATAATTTCCACCAGCGGCATTCTCTCCGCCGGGGAGAAGAAGTGCATACCGATAAAGTTCTGTGGTCGTATAGAGGCCTGGGCCAATTCCGTAATCGGCAGGGCCGAGGTGTTACTGGCGAACACGGCCGAATCAGCCAGCACCGCTTCCACCTCTTTGGTCACCGCCGCTTTGACACCGCGATCCTCGAACACGGCTTCGATCACCAGATCACAATCCCCCAGGTCATCGAGCTCCGCCGTGGGGTGGATGCGTGCCAGTATCGATGCGGCCTCGGCCTCATCGATACGACGGCTCTTGTCGCATGCGGTGGCCGCATATTGCTTGCCCCGATCCGCGTTTTCCTGGCTGATATCCTTCAGCACCACATCGATACCCACCTTGGCCGCATTAAAAGCAATACCCGCCCCCATCACACCGGCGCCGAGGATGCCCAATTTCTTCACCACGGTTTTTTCCACGCCGTCGGGGCGCGAGGCACCCGCATCCAGCTGGTTCATCTGCACGAAAAAGGTCGTCATCATATTGCGCGCCACCTGGTCCAGCAGCAGGTGCTGGAAATAACGCGCCTCGATGGTATGCGCCGTGTCGTAGTCCACCCGGGCGGAATCGATAACAGCGGCCATAATGACCTGCTGGGCGGGCATATTGCCTTTAGTCTGCACCATGACATTCACCGGGCCGAAATAGGTCAGGCCCTGGGTGGCGGGATCTTCCGGGCCACCACCGGGAATGCTGTAGCCGGGCTCTTCCCAGGGCTGCACCGCTTTTGGGTTGGCCTTTATCCAGGCCCTGGCTTTAGTCGCCATCTCATCTTCGTCAGCGGCCAGTTCGTGTACCAGCCCCTTCTCCAGTGCCTGACCCGCTTTCAATCGCACACCCTGGGAAATCAGGGTCAGTGCTCCTTGCATACCCAGCAGGCGCACCATGCGTACCACGCCGCCGGCACCGGGCATCAGGCCCAACATGGCTTCCGGCAGGCCGACCTGCACGCTCTTGTCATCCAGGGCAATGCGGTGATGACAGGCCAGGGCGATCTCAAAACCACCACCCAGGGCCGCACCGTTAATACCCACGGCAATCGGTACGCCCAGCGCTTCCAGCCTGCGCAGGGGCGCTTTGGCCTGCACAATGCCGTCGAACATGCGCCGGCGCTCCGCATCGTCCGGGTTCAGGTCCATCTCCATCATCCGGGTGATGTCGCCACCGGCGAAAAACTGCCCCGGTTTACCGCTGCGAATGTAAACGCCGGTAATGCTGTCTTTTTGCGCTTCCAGCTCATCCAGGGCTTTGGGCATAGCCTGGGCATATTCGTCGCCCATGACATTGACGGATTTACCTGCCTGATCGAAGATCAGTTCCACGATGCCGTCCGCGTCTTTTTCCAGTCGTATGTAACTCATTTGTGCTCTACTCCAATTTGTCTTCAATCCCGGTCTAATTAAGGAATCTCTGATTAATTCATTATTTGTCACTCCCGCGTAGGCGGCGTTCCGGAGTCCATTGTTTTCATTAACTTATAGATCCCCGCCTACGCGAGGATGACATTAATCAGAGGTTCCTCAAGTACGTTCGATAATGGTGGCGATACCAATGCCGCCGCCGGCACACAGTGTCACCAGGGCGGTGCTGCGGTCACTGCGCTCCAGTTCGTCCAGCACCGCGCCGAGAATCATGGCTCCCGTGGCGCCGATGGGGTGGCCCATGGCGATGGCGCCGCCGTTGACGTTGATCTTGTCATCGGGCACGCCCATCAGGCTCTGGAAGCGCAGTACCACCGAGGCGAAGGCCTCATTCAGCTCGAACAGGTCGATGTCGCCGGCCGTCATCTTCGCCATATTCAGGGCCTTTTGAGCCGCGGGTGCGGGACCGGCCAGCATGATGGTCGGCTCGGTACCGGTGAGGGCACAGGACACAATGCGGGCGCGAGGGGTAAGACCCTGGTCACTGCCCGCCTGTTTGTTGCCCAGCAGTACCAGGGAGGCACCGTCTACCACGCCGGACGAGTTACCCGGGGTGTGGATACACTCAACCCGCTCCACCTGCGGGTATTTGAATTTCAGGAAGTCCCCGTGGCCATAGTCGTTAAACATGGTGAAGGACGGCTTGAGCTTCGCCAGCCCCGCCATGTCGGTGGGACGGATCAACTCATCGTGATCCAGCACGGTGACGCCGTTCAGGTCTTTTACCGGTACCAGGGATTTGTCGAAGTAGCCATTGTCCCTGGCGTGCGCGGCGCGCTGCTGGGACTGGCAGGCGTAACGATCCACATCTTCACGGCTGAAGCCGTCCAGTGCCGCCATCAGGTCGGCGCCCAGACCCTGGGAGATACCGTAGCTCTTCATCGCCACCCAGGCGTCGCCGGCGGCGGCGCCACTGGCGCCAATTCCCAGGCGCGACATACTCTCCACACCGCCGGCGGCGCCCATGGATTCCATACCGGACATGATCTTCATGGCGATGGTATTGACCGCATCCAGCCCGCCGGCACAGTAGCGGTGCAACTGGGCGCCGGTAGTGACGTCGTCCCAGCTGGAGTAGACCAGTGCGGTCTTGGCGATATTCTGCCCCTGCTCATTCACCGGCTCCCCGGTGGCCAGTATCACGTCCTCCACCTGGGTGGTATCCAGGTCGTGGCGCGACTTCATCTCCTCCAGCAGGTTGGTGACCAGGTCTATGGGTTTCACCTCGTACAGGCCGCCACCGGGCTTACCCTTGCCCCTGGGGGTGCGAATCGCATCGTAAATAAAGGCGTCGTTGCTCATGAAATACCTCGTTGTGTAAATTCTGCCGGGGTCGCGCACCGGCCGTCTGAAGGCTGACAACATACCCGATAAGGCTCTGCCTACAAGGCATTGGAGCGAATTTTGGAGAGGTGTATGGCCAGTTAAACTACGCGGTGCAAACGAGTGTGCCAATCGGCCAGGGAGCAGTGACGTATTCCGTCAATGAAGAATGGCAGCTGCGGGCTTTTTCTTGATAAGCGGTTTAGGGCTCTTTCTTGATAAGGAGCGCGATCACCCCAGGAAGTACTTCTGCGCAAGCTCTGGAACAAGCGGCTGCATGTTCAGGTAATCCCGATCCTGATGCAATAACACCAGTTCATTCTCCAGGGCACACTGCGCGATAAGGCAATCTACCGATGAGCGCACGGTGATACCCGTCCGGCGACAATCGAAATAAATGCGCGCGGCCTTGCAATAGCTGGCCTGCGAATTCTCAAAGCCACAGAAACGCTGCCCCGAGAAATAACGCTGCAAATGGTCGAACGCCCTATCGCTCCTGGCGCCCTGCAGGATTTCCATATAGATATGATCGTTGATAGCCGTGGCCAGGGGGTTTTGCAGCAATTCATCCAGGAGTTGTACAGCCTCCGTATCACGCCCCTGAATGTAATCCACCCACACCGAGGTATCCACCAGGTACATCAGCTTGCTTCCACACCGCCGCGGGCGCTTTTGTAATCATAGTCGGCGCGCAGCTCACCAATACCTTTGAGATCCCTCAAATCCAACTGTTTGCGGTGGGCAACGAACTCGCGCAGGGCTGTGTCTATCAGCTCCCGTTTGGTTTTGATCCGGCTGAGCGCCTGAGCCTCTGCCACCAACTTTTCATCAAGTACGACATTGGTTCGCATTTATACACCTCTTAATGTGTATTTATAGGTGTATTACTATAACAAGCTTTTCACTCAAAAGGCAGCAGTGAAATTCATCAAGTCCGGCCATTAATTAACGTCACTGCAGGCAGATTGTTTGCTAGACTTGCTCGCTCGTTACACCCACCCTAAAGCAGAGACCCAGTGACCCAACTCAATCCCAGGCAGCGCGAGGCCGTGCGCTATATTGACGGCCCCCTGCTGGTGCTGGCCGGCGCCGGCAGCGGCAAGACCAGCGTGATTACCCAGAAGATCGCCTACCTGGTTGAAACCTGCGGCATCAAGGCCAGCCGCGTCGCGGCTGTGACCTTCACCAACAAGGCCGCCCGGGAAATGAAAGAGCGTGTGGGCAAATTGCTCAAGGGAAATTTGGCGGAGGGGCTCACCGTCAGCACCTTTCACCAGTTGGGTCTGAAGATCATCCGCAGCGAGCGCAAGCAACTGGGGCTCAAAACGGGCTTTTCCATCTTCGACTCCGAGGACAGTCACACCTTGATCCGCGACCTGCTAATCCAGGAACACGGCGCCGAGGGTGACCAGGCGCGGACTATCGCCCAGCGCATCTCCAGCTGGAAGAGTGACCGGGTGCTGCCGGAACAGGCCCTGGCGGCAGCCACCAGCCCGGCAGACATGTTGTACGCCCAGGCCTACCTGCGTTACAAACGGGCCCTGAAGGCCTACAACGCCCTGGATTTCGACGACCTGATCCTGCTCCCCACCATCCTGTTCGAGCACCATCCGGACATCCTGGAAAAGTGGCAGAACCAGATCCACTACCTGCTGGTCGATGAATACCAGGACACCAATTCCAGCCAGTACCTGCTGGTGAAACAGTTAATAGGCCTGCGCGGTGGGCTCACCGTGGTGGGCGACGACGACCAGTCCATCTACGCCTGGCGCGGCGCGCGCCCGGAAAACCTGACGCTGTTACAAGAGGACTTCCCCGGGCTGAAGATCGTCAAGCTGGAGCAGAACTACCGCTCCACCTCGCGCATACTCAAGGCCGCCAACACCCTGATCGCCAACAACCCCCACGTGTTCGAGAAGGAATTATGGAGCGACCTGGGCTACGGCGACCCCCTGCGCGTTATCCGCTGCACCGACGAACAACATGAGGCGGACCAGGTGGTGGCGGAAATCCTGGATCACAAACTGCGCAAGCGCACCCGCTATGGCGACTACGCCATTTTGTACCGGGGCAACCATCAGTCGCGCCTGATCGAGCTGGCCCTGCAACAACAGCAGGTGCCCTACCATCTCAGCGGCGGCACCTCGTTCTTCGCCCGCAACGAGGTCAAGGACATCATGGCCTACCTGCGCCTGGTGATGAACGAAAACGACGACAATGCGTTTCTGCGTATCGCCAACGTGCCGCGTCGCAAACTTGGCGCCTCCACCCTGGAGGCACTGGGTAACTTCGCCAATGCCCAGCACTGCAGCCTGAGCCAGGCCTGCAGCCATATTGGCAGCGACCAAGTACCGGAAGCGGGGCTCGGGCGCCTGCGTGAATTTCGCAGCTGGATGGACAGCGTACGCAGGAGATGCGAAGGAGACAGCGGCGTTTCCGGCGTGCGCCAGATGATCCGCGACATGGACTATGAGGAGTGGTTGAACCAGCTCAGCTCCAGCGAAGACGTTGCCCAGCGGCGCATGGGCAACGTACATTTCCTGGTGGACGGCCTGCACCGGGTGATGACAGAAGAGAAGGTGGCGCTGGATGAAGCGGTTTCCCGCCTGGTGCTACGCGACCTGCTGGAACAGCAGGACGAGGAGGAGAAAGGCCCCGAAAGCGTACAACTGATGACCCTGCACGCCTCCAAAGGCCTGGAGTTTCCCCATGTTTATATCATCGGTATGGAGGAGAAGCTGCTGCCACATAGGGTCAGCATGGAGGAAAACAATATCGAGGAAGAGCGGCGCCTGGCTTACGTGGGTATCACCCGCGCCCGACAGACCCTCAACATGACCATGGCGCTGAAGCGGCGCCAGTTCGGCGAGACCATCAATTGCGAACCCAGCCGTTTCATCGACGAACTGCCCCAGGACGACCTGCAATGGCAGGGCGGCGGCGCAGAGACTAAGGAAGCCAATGAACAACGGGGACAGGAAACCCTGGCTGGACTGAAGAATTTATTTGGATGAAGCCTTGCGGCTACGGTATAAACTGTTGCCATTGTTGACGGCACGAGTTGAAACCAGTTCGTTTTGAGTGAGAAGGATAAAGATCATGGATAATTTGAACACACATCTGCAAGCTATTGCCGACGGCTATACCAGCCAGGGGCTCTATGCGGGAGTCGGCTGGCAGGTCGAGAAAGCGGGTAACATTATTGCCAGCGGCACGTCCGGCACATCCGATGAAGCCGGGAAAGTGCCGCTAACCGACGATGCGATCTATCGGATCTATTCCATGACAAAGCCGGTCGTGTCCGTTATGGCGCTCATCCTCATACAGCGCGGCCAGTTGCGCCTGTCTGATTTTGTGATGCAGTACATTCCGGCCTTCGCCACTACCCAGGTTTTGTGCGAAGGCGGCACCGAGCCGCCAACGCGCCCAGTGACGATTGAGGATTTGCTCACGCACCGGTCGGGGGTGAGCTATGACTTCGCGCCCGATTGTCCGGTGGCCGAGAAATACTCGGAAATCGACCTGCTCAATCGAATCGACAAAAACCTTGCTGAATTTGCTGACCTCATTGCCAGTTTCCCGCTGGCGTCTCAACCGGGGTCACAGTGGCGTTACTCCTTATCCACAGATGTGCTGGCACGGGTTCTTGAGGTCGCCAGCGGCCAACCCCTGGACCAATTGCTAGAGGAAAATATTTTTACGCCTCTGGGTATGGCCGATACCGGTTTTTATGTGCCTGAGGACCAACAGGCCCGCCTGTTGCCACTGTTTGGTTTCGAGACAATCGATTTATCATACTCGGTGCCGCCGCCCCATGACCTGACATTGCTGGATGGGGAAGCGATTTATCCGTCCCAGCCCGGCCATAACGCCCTGCGCGGTGGCCTCGGCCTGTTTTCCACCTGTGCTGACTACAGCAAATTCGCCACCATGCTGCTGACTGGCCAGGCTCCGGGTGGCACACCCTTAATCGCGCCCGCCATGTATCAATTGATGCTGGCCAATCGCATACCAGAATCCCAACTGCCCTTGACACTGGGACCGATGAAGTTTCCCGGTTATGGCTTCTGCCTGATTGGTCGCGTCATGCAGGATCTGGGGCAGGCGATGAGCCTGACGGCTATTGGGGAATTTGGCTGGGAAGGCGCTGCCGGTACCTATTTCTGGGTTGATCCGCAAAACCAGCTTGTCGGGGTGTTGATGACGCAGTTTTTGTCAACCTACTTGCCAATGCGTGACGACATGCGCGGCGCGGTCTATGCGATGCTCAGGCATACATAGCGTAAGTCCCGCTGTATGGTACGAAGAGCCCGCCGCACTTTTCGAGTATGGAGCCACTTACTGGATATTGATTCAATGGTGCGCACCACCGATCACTGCACCTTGCCGCCAACAATAATCTCCATACCCAGCTTACGCTTCACCTTCTCGCGGGTGGACTGCACTATCGCGTAAAACCCGGGAATAAAAAATGTGCCCACCAGCAGCGCCGCCAACATACCGCCGAACACGGTGATGCCCAGGGAGCGCTGGCCAAAGGCGCCGGCACCGGTGGCGAATACCAGGGGCATGATGCCCAGGATGAAAGACACCGCCGTCATACATACCGCGCGAAAGCGCAGGCGGCCGGCCTCTCTGGCGGCCACCAGTATCTCTTCGCCGTCCTGCTCGCGCCGGGTTCGCGCAAACTCCACAATCAGGATAGCGTTCTTCGCCGCCATGCCGATCAACAACACCACCCCGATCTGCGCGTACAGGTTCAGAGCCGTGCCGGTGAGCAGCAAAGCAGCAATGGCTCCGCCAATGGCCATGGGCACCACCAGGATAATCGCCGCGGGGATGGACCAGCTCTCATACTGCGCCACCAGAAACAAATAGACGAAGATCAGGGCCAGGGTGTAAGCGAAAATCGCCGTATTGCCCGCCTCCTGCTCCTGGAACGCCATGCCGGTCCACTCTATGCGATAGCCGGCGGGCAGTGTATCCGCGGCCAGGCGCTCAAAAGCATCCATAGCCTGCCCCGAGCTGTAACCGGGTGCCGCGTTGGCCCGCACTGAAGCCGCGCGGTACAGGTTGAAGCGCTGGGCCACGTCGGGGCCGAGTATGGGGTGTGTGGTCACCAGCGTACTCAGGGGCACCATAACCCCACTGGAGGATTGCATGTAGAAGTGATCCAGGTCCGCTAGGTCCGTGCGGAAGGGGGCCTCGGCCTGCATTATTACCTTATAAGTCTGCCCGAATTTATTGAAATCGTTGATGTACAGGGAGCCCATGTTAGCCTGCAGGGCCATAAAGATTTCACTGAGGGGCACGCCCAGGCTTTTCGCCTTGATGCGGTCCACATCGATAAAATACTGGGGCACGTTAGCCCGGTAGGTGCTGAACACACCCTGCAGGCCCGGTGTCTGATTGCCGTCGACGATGATGTTATTGAGCACGGCGGCCAGTTCCGCCGGCGGCCTGGCCAGCGTGTCCTGCAACATCACTTCCAGGCCACCCACGGCGCCCATCCCCGGAACCGCCGGGGGAGCGATGGCGTATACCTGGGCCTCAGGCACCCTGGCAAAGGCCTGGCCATTGATGCGCCGGGCCACATTGAAAACCAGGTTGTCGCGATCCTGCCGCTCATCCCAGTGCTTCAACACAACAAACAGCGTACCGCCATTACTGGCCATTGCCCCGGTGAGTATCGAGTAACCGGTAATCGAGGTGACGACTTCCACCGCCGGGTCGCTATTCAGTATCGCGGTGACCTTATCTACCGCGGCCTTGGTGCGAGACAGGGAGGCGGCATCGGGTAACTGCACGTTGACAAAAAGTAAGCCCTTGTCTTCGTCGGGAACAAATCCGGTGGGCGTGTTCATAACGCCGAGTGCCAGCGCCGCCATCCAGGCCAGGAAGATGACCCCGACAACAGTCAGTTTGCGCAGTATCCACTGCACTCCCCGGTCGTAGCCACCCGTTAATTTACCAAAGCCGGCGAGGAATTTTCGATACCACAGGGCCTCCTTTCTCTCGCCAGGTTTTAGTAACAGGCTGCATAAAGCGGGACTCAAGGTTAGCGCGTTGAGAGAAGAGAACAGCACCGCCACGCAAATAGTCACGGCGAACTGGCGGTACATCACACCGGTAATACCCGGCAGCATAGCCACGGGAATAAAAACCGCCAACAGCACCAGCGTGGTGGCGATGATGGCGCCGCCCACCTCTCGCATGGTAATCAAGGCGGCATCCCTGGCTGTCATTGTCGGATCTTCACGCATATGCCGGTCACAATTTTCAATCACCAGAATAGCGTCATCCACCACAATGCCGATGGCCAGAATCAGGCCGAACAGGGTCACCGTGTTAATAGACATACCCACGCTCAGCAACACCGCAAAAGTGGCTATCAGCGATACGGGAATGGCAACCGTAGGCACCAGGGTCGCCCGCCAGTTACCGAGAAACATATAGGTGATGGCAATCACCAATGCCACCGCCTGCATGAGCGATATGACTACCTGGGAGACCGCTGTCGAAATATAGCGGGTGGTGTCGTAACTGGCAACGTACTCCAGGCCGTCCGGAAAGGATTGGGATAGTTCCTCCACCAGTTGGTCTACCGCTGCTCCCGCCGCCAGGGCATTGGCATCGGCCAGCAGGTAAAGGGCCACATTCACCGCCGGCTTGCCATTGATCTGCCCGTCAAAGTTGTATTTCGACTGGCCCAGCTCTACCCGGGCGACATCTCGCAGATAAACGGCCGAGCCGTCGTCCCGGGCGCGCAACACGATACTTTCGAATTCTGCCACATCCTGCAGGCGGCCCTTGGTCTGCAGTGTGTATTCGGTCTGCAACGGCCCGTCGAATGGCGGCGCCCCGATCTTGCCCGCCGCCACCTGGACATTCTGCTCGCGCAGGGCCGTATGCACATCCATCACCGACAGGCTCAGGTTGGCCATCTTGTTTGGATCCAGCCACAGGCGCATGGCGTAGTCGGCCTCCCCCAGAATATCCGCGGAGGAAATTCCGTCCAGCCGCGCCATGGGCGCTCTGTATGTTGATCTTCACGTAGTTCGAAATGAATTTGTAATCCAGGGATTCGTCAGGGGAGGTGAAGCTCACTATTTTGAGGATATCCGGTGAGCGCTCGTAGATATTGAGCCCCATGGCGGTCACTTCCGCCGGCAGGGAGGGCTCCGCCAGTTTGACCCGGTTCTGCACCCGCACCAGGGCCATGTCGGGGTCAGCGCCCACGGCGAAGGTCACGGTGAGACTGTAACTGCCATCATTGGCGCTTTTGGACGACATATAAATCATGTCTTCCACACCCATTCACCGCATCTTCGATGGGTGTGCCCACTGTCATCTCCACCACCTCGGCGGAGGCGCCCGGATAAACCCCGCTGACGCGGATGCTGGGAGGGGATATGGTGGGGTATTCAGTGATTGGCAGCATGTAGATGGACAGGCCACCCGCCAGGGTCATGACGATGGCGATAACCAGCGCGAATTTTGGTCGCTCAATAAAAAAGGCACTGAACATAAGCTAAGCTTCCGGCTTGGCCAGTGACCTGGTCTGCACCGGCATACCCGGACGTACCTGCTGCAAACCGCGCACGATAACCCTGTCACCCTCCTCCACGCCCCGCTTGACCAATACCATGTCATCCTGCCGGTGGCCCAGTTCCACATTGCGCCGGGCCACTGTACTGCCGGCATCCACCGTGAGCACGAAACTGCCCTGCTGGTCAGCCTGCACCGCGGCCTGAGGCACAAACAATCCCTCCAGCAGATTGGTATCCTGCAAGATAACCCGCACATACTGCCCGGGAACAAGCAGTGAATGGGGATTGGGAATCAGCGCTCTCGCTTCAAGTGTGCCAGTGCTCCGGTCAATGCGGTTGGCGAAGTAATCAATCCTGCCGACCTCCGGATAAAGCAAGCCGTTGGTCAGTTCCAGGCTCACCTCTATCCTGAGCAGGGACTCGGCATTCAGTTGAGTACCAAGGCCTCGGCCTATTGCTGAGACATAGGTGGCCTCGCTGATCTGGAACAACGCCTCGATGGGGTCCAGGCTGACCAGGGTTGTGAGGTTGCCCGATGTCGGCCCCACCAGGTCACCCACACTCGCTGAACTGCGGCCAATCCTGCCGGTAATCGGTGCGATAATGGTGGTGAAACCAAGATTGACCTCGGCACTGGTCACCTGAGCCTTGGCAGCTGCTATACGGGCATCAGCATCCAGTTTGCCGGCGGTGAGATTATCCATCTCCGCCTCGGATATGGCGCCCTTGGGCAGCAAGTCCATGCCGCGCTTGAAGTTGCGAACCGCATTGGCCTGATTGGCGACGGCCGCCGCCAAATCGGCCTGCGCCCTGGCCAGAGCCGCCTTATATTCAGAGGGGTCGAGTGTATAGAGTAGGGTGCCGGCCTCAATAAAGTCGCCCTCCCGGAAATCCCGGGTCAGCAGGTATCCGGTCACACGGGCTTCTATGGTCACATCATCCTGGGCCTGAAGGCGCCCCACATACTGAGATTTGGGTCGATAGGGCTCCAGCACCACCTCATCGACCACCACTTCGACAACCCTGGGTGGGGCTACTTCTTCAGCACACCCGATCAGCAGCAGCATCGCCGCTGCAACAGAGAATAGGATTTTGGTCACTTGGAAACTCCCTGTTTCGCCTCCTGCACTTTAGCATGGACCCGGTACTCGATTGGCGCTTATTTAAGAATATGGTGGGGCGTCCCGCTGTTTCCGGGAGCAGCTACCTGCGGCAGCATTCAAGCAGCTTGACCTTAAGCGTAGCACTCAGTAGCTGCGCGGTGAGGGTAAAGCCACTCGAGGGCGTGGGGTTCCAATCGATATAGTGGCTTTACCACCCACACTGTGCAGCGGAACTTACGCTACAGACCCGGAATTGATTGTGTACGAGGCCCCGATAAAGCGGGGCAGGTGGTTTACTGGCTGCCAGCTACCATGTAGTCAACCGCCGCCGTGACCTCTTCATCGGAACAGTTCATGCAACCGCCCCTGGCCATCATGCCGGTGCCCGCAACGCCATCGAGGCCACTGCTGTACAGGGCGTCATTGCCCTTGGCGATGCGATCAGCCCAGGCCGCGGCGTCACCCAGTTTGGGCGCGCCTGCGGCACCGGTGCTGTGGCAGGCCATGCAGGCCGAATTGTAAACGTCTTCACCGGAGCGCGGTCCGCTGCTGGCGGCGGCCGGGGCGGCGCCGCCGCAACTATTGTCACCTTCCATGCAGACTTCGCCCACCCGCTGGATACGCTCCTCAATGGCGGCGCGCTGCTTGTCGCTCAAATCCACAGCGAAAGCGCTGAATGCCAGCAAAGTGGCAATAAAACTGAATGCTATACGAGTCATCACGGCTTGTTCCTCTATTGATCAGGCGCGCATTATAGCCACTTATCGCATGCGGGAAAACTCACGAGAGACAAGAATTCTACCGTTGCGGACAAGCACCCCTCTGGCGCGAGGTCACAATTGTGTCTAGTATTGGCGGCCTGGTTGGAGTATTAGACGACTGCCCAAAGCAATAAAGGGAAGCAATAGCCATGAAACTGTACACATTTGACCCCGCCCCAAACCCCAAACGGCTCGCACTGTTTATGAAATACAAGGGCATCGAGATCGAAACCCAACAGATCGATATGATGGCAGCGGAGCAACTCGGTGATGACTTTCGCAAGATCAACCCCGAGTGCACGGTACCCGCCCTGGTGCTGGATGACGGCACTGTTTTGACCGAAGTAGTGGGTATTTGCACCTATCTGGAGGAGCTGTACCCGGAAAAACCGCTGATGGGCACCACGGCACTGGAGAAAGCACAGGTTATCAGCTGGGATCACAAATTGTTTGTGGGGGTGATGATGGCCATTGCCAGTATGCTGCGCAACACCAGCGAAGGCTTTCGCGAAAGGGCCCTGCCCGGACCTCTGGATGTTCCGCAGATACCGGAGCTGGCCGACCGTGGATTACTGCAACTAAAGCATGCCCTGCCCAACCTGGACGCCCATCTGGCCACCAGCACCTGGCTGGCGGGTGATAATTTCACCTTCGCAGATATCGATTTGCTGGTTGGGGTGGATTTCATGGCCTGGGTGAAACAATCTGTTCCGGAAGAATGCACCCACCTCAAGGCCTGGCACGAGCGCGCGGCGGCTGAGCTGGCATAACGGCTCACTCGCCCGGGGTTCTCAGGTTTGAAAGGGTAAACAGGTTGGGCGGGAGTTCCACGTCAAACTCCACCACAGCGGTACGCAGCTCTGTCCATTCATCCGGAGCGTCCTCCTTGCCCATGCGCATAACGGTGGCGACATTACGGCCCGACATCACCTCTATTTTCAGCGCCCGCAGCGTCTTCACCAGTACATCATCCTGATCCCGGAACTGCCGTTCCAGTACGACCCAGTCGTCGCGGATGTGCAGTACCTCCGAGCCCCACTCTACCGCCGCGTCCTCTTGCGGAACGGACTGAATCACATAGATCAGGTGGCCATCGCGCTCACGCAATTCCAGTATGGTGTGGTCGTACTGTTCAGTAATGGTCGTACCCCTGCTGACATCCCTGTTGGAAAAATCGCTGCCCATCCAGTTATCACCCATCATGGCGAGCGTGATTTCGGTCACCCGGCTGGCCTTGGGGCTGTATGTCCACATACTGCCATCCACCGACAGGGTGTCATTGCCCGTGTCTCTGGGCGGCTCAATGACGCGCACCAGGGTTTGCTTGTCACCCTCGGTCCAGACCCGCATGCTTATCTCGCGCTGCCAGTCGGAGCGGTGGATGATCATGGTCGTTTCTGAATAAGAGGTCTGGCCACGGTAGTGATCCATAGCCTTGCGGATAATGTCCACCGCTGTCAAATCCTCCGCCAGCGCGCCCTGCATCCAGAACAGGGCGACCATTGTTATTATCCATTTGCGCATAGCACTCACTCCCTTAGCGTAGTCATAGCAGTGTAAACAAAAAGCGCCAGGGGTTGTACGACTGAAATAGGCTGCAAATGATGCCGCATCCATGGGACGGTTGCGCTATAAAGGGCCAATGCCTCAGGGATGCAGGCTGTGAGTGATCGGCTAAAAAAAGCGACAAGTACAAGAAAAGGCCTGTGGCAGCTCCTGGCGCATTGTATCGCATTGTGCCTGCTCGTTGGCTGTGAGGGGCCCGAAGCGCAGTACAAGCGCTACCTGTCCCGTCTGGGACACATCCTGTCGGAGGACACTCCCGTCACCCAACAGCCAGCACTGCCCGAACCACCCGATACCGACCAGCTGCACCTCAACATTCCCCCCAGCAGCCTGGATACACTCGACTTTCTTGCCCTGAGCGGCTGCGCGGTGCAGGCCACCATTGGCAAGCGCAACAGCAGCCTGGGGCGCATGGCCAGTGATTCCCAGCGCCTGCTACTGGCGCTGGAATACCTGCTACTGGCGCCCCGGTGCATCCCCTACCAACGAGAGCGGGGCGCCACGCTCCTGGCCGATACACTGCAACGAGCATGGCAGCTGCAGCGGCAACAACTGCCGGCATTGATTTTCAACGCCACCCTGGGTGGCACCGAGTACCGGGCGCTGTGGCATACACCTGCGCATGCCACAAACAGCAGCCTGGCAATCCCTGCACTACAGGCTATCAATGGCCATGCCCGGCGCTGGTTAGCCGGGGATTACCGGGCGGATAACCGCACTTTCGAGATTCTGCTCAGCGAAGTCACAGCCGGCGACGGCGGCGCCCTGCTGCAGGCCCTGGCTAGTCAGGACGGATGTTACCGCGAACTGCTGCCACCCGTGGCGGCACTGGAGGAACTACTATCCTCAGCTCTGCCGCCAGGCTACCGCGATTGGGTCAGTGAGAGGAACGCGCAACTCGCGAAGCTGGAAGCCGCCCCCGTACGTGCCAATGACCGGATAAATTGGTTACACTGCGCTACCACCCCTATTGCCGACGCCAACCGGAGATTTTGATGATCCATTCAACCAGGATTGCACTGCGCAAACTTATATTACCCGTGTTTATCATTTCCCTGGCGGCCTGTACCAGTAGCCCACCCAAACCGACGGTAGACCATAAGCCGAATTACAATTTTATGCAGGTGAAAAAGATTGGCTTTTACAAGGATTCCGGCGAGGTTTCAGGGGATAACCCGCTACTGCTCAGCGATATGCAACGCAATCGTATCGACAAAGCGCTGGAACTGGCCCTGAGCAATAAAGGCTTTCAGATGGTGGACGATGCCAGTCAGGCCGACCTGCTGCTTAGCTGGCACCTGGCCACCCAGCACAAAACCGATGTACGCACCTACCAAACCCCCGCCTATGGCATGAGCTATGGCCGTTACGGTCGCTATAACCGCTACAGCGCATACAACTGCTGGAGTTGCAGCCCTACCCGCACAGAAGTATCCGTGCAGAACTACACCCAGGGCACCTTCATTGTGGATATGATAGACCCCGCGCTGCATCAATCCGTATGGCGCGGCGTCACCCAGTCACGCCTCAGGGGCAAGCACAACGAAGACCAGGGCAAGTACAACGCGGCAGCGGCAGCCATTTTTGCTTCCTTCCCTCCCTGACGGACGGCCTGTTTACAGCAACGCATCGACGATATTTTCAATCAGCGCCCCAGGCCCCCAACCGACGACTCAAGGGCGTTAGATAACCATTGCGCAAGGTTTGCTCCCCGGCCTCCATCAATGATGAGCAAGTGCAAAACCCCTCCGGCCAGCCCTACGCCTGTAACCAGAATATTCCATGCCACCGAACGGTGAATGATCGCCCGCTGAAATCGCAGGATCTCCTCCTGTGACATATCCAACGAGTCGTGCAAGTCCGCCACGGCCTGCACCGAAATCCGGTTTATATAGCCAAAAACCGGGACCATATAGGCGGGCATAGCACAAAAAAACAGGGCACCGGAGGTAAAAAGCGTGCGGACATCACCCATGGCAACAAAAACAACGGACAGAACGGCAAATATAAGCAGCCCCGTGAACAGGAGCCCGAAGCGGCCGGGGAGTATGAGGTAAAGTATCCAGATTTTGGGGCGCATGGGTCACGATCCTGTTGATCGCCTGCCTGCTTGAGGCGAATCGAGGCGCCAGAATAAAGCTCGACCCTTTACAAAGACTGTAAGACCAGTGCACTGTCGCGTCAAACACCCCTGCCGCCCACCGAGCGTAGACTCTACAGGGCAACACAGGTATTATGCGCCCGTTCCGCCCGTAGCTCAGTTGGGTGGAGCCATTTAAATCCGCCCGTAGCTCAGCTGGATAGAGCGCTGCCCTCCGGAGGCAGAGGTCGCAGATTCGAATTCTGCCGGGCGGGCCATTAAATCAATAGGTTACAGTTAATCTCACTGCAAAATATCCCCAATAAATTTATTTAAGTCCAGATTAAGTCCAATTCAATGTTTAGTAAGTCAAGCTACCTACCCACTTCAGATATGTAGCTCTATCAATCATGATGTAGTAGTCGACGCGATAGCCGTTGTCACGACATTACGCCCATGGGCGAGGGCTGCTTTCACCTAGTAAGGGAAGATTTGGAGAAGGGAATCTGATTGCTCTGGGCGTCCGCTTTGAAAAATCAAACTGCAAAATTCTGCCAAGGGGACTTGGTCACAACCTCTCAGACAAATATGACATTGAAGGAACGCAGATCTTTAACCACGTAGCCTTCTGAACCTTGCGAGCGAGCGTCTTCCAGCGCCTGTTTAAAGATCATCTCTATGCTCTCGTTCGTGTTTGTGCCTGGTTTTCCTATGAGCACAAGTTCAGTGGACACGGGGGTGGTCTCCGGCGATTCCGGCTCTGACAGCTTGAGCCAAGCCCGTTTGCCCGTGACCTGCAGGATGCCGTAGTCGCCGGTCTCCAGATCGAGCCGGACGATTCCTTTGGCGCGATAGATATCGCGGGGCAGCATTTCCACGGCCCGCTGCAGGGCGTTGAACGACCAGCTTGCGTCGCTGCAATAGGTCCAGGTCTTGAACTCGTTGTCGTGATGCTGATGTTCATGCTCCCCTGCTTGCGCTGATTGCACGCGGGCCATTGCATGGTTCGTCAGATCATCGAAGATCAGCCCCAGAGGAACCTCGCCGAAGGAGGTCTCCCAGATTCTGCTTAGACTGGCAATTGAATCGACCTTCTGTTTCAGATCTGACAATTGTTGTCGAGTGACAAGGTCCGTCTTGTTGATCACGACCAGATCTGCGATCCGAATATGGTCCATGGCCACGGCGTGATACTCCGCCTCGACGTCGAACCCGAGCACGGCATCGAGCACCACGATGATCCGCACATCAACAAAGCTCTGTACTGACGGGTTGATAAAGGTCTCGGCGACAGATACCGGCTTGGAGACACCGCTGGTCTCAATCACGATATGCTCAGGTGGATTTTCACTCGCGAGCAACCTTTCCACTTCGATCAGCAGGTCGTCACGGATCGTGCAACAGACACAGCCGTTCATCATACTGACTGTTTCCCCTTCGACGGAGACAATCAGTTTGGCGTCAACGTTAATCGCACCAAAATCGTTGACCAGCACGGCGACACGCTTGCCATGCGCCCTGGTAAGAATGTGATTGAGCAAAGACGTCTTTCCAGACCCAAGGAAACCGCCCACGATGGTTACAGGCGTTGTTGTTGAAACTGGATGCTGCAAGCTCTTTCTCCGAGGTTAGGTAGATAATTACCAAATGCATGAGTGTCCACGCGGCATTGCCGCGGGACCCAGGATAGTACAGACGCCGTTAATCAATAGTCCTTCAGCACCTTATCCTGGAACATCGCCGTCTGCAGCTCCTTAACATCCCGTGACGGTTTGTTGGATGCCGGCTTCTCAACATTGGGCTGCCAGGGGCGCCCTTGGATGGCAGCCTTGCGGACGGTGATATTTTCCTTGGAAATGTTGAACACCATGAGGTCTTCGCCGACCTGATATTTCCCGTCCCAATGAGTTGCAACGCCATTATAGTAGCTTTGCAATTCCTGGGGGTCGATCGGAGAGTGGCAGGTTACGCCCAGACTTGGGTTCGTCAGCTGCAAGATCTTGCCGAGTGCCTTCGCTGGCGTATGGGAGTTGGCCACCACGGCCTTGGCAAGTTCCACCGGTAGCCCCGTGGCCTGGCTGTAGCGCTCCACGGTTGGCGCGGTCTCGTGGATCAGCAGGTCCACGCCCTTGGCATTTTCCACCACGAAGTGGTTAGGCTGGGTATCACCGGTCCAGACGAAACTCAAGCCGTTCCAATCCATGCGGTAACTGATCGCCCCGTCCATGATGTGCAGCGCTGGGAAGTGTTTGATGGTCACGCCGTTTTTCTGATAGGCGATGCCGGGGTTCTTGCGGTAATCGAGTTCGGTGACCTCTAGGTCGTAAGCTTTTCCGACGTCCAGACAGGCTTCGAAAGTGGGCCGGTGCCATTGCGTCAATGTCTTGATTCCCTCGACGTTGGCTTTTGTGCCGAATTCAGGCTTCGTGCCGGTGGGGCCGAAGACCTCCAAGGGAACATATCGGTCCGATGCCGGGCCAAAGCTATAGATCCATGCGAGATCGGAAGTGTGATCTGTATGAAGGTGGGTCAGAAAGATCTTGGTCATTCTGGATGAGGGGACCTGCATCGTGTTGTAGTTGATGCCGGAGCCAGGCCCTACGTCGAAAACGAAGGACTCACCGTTGCCAAGTTCGACAAAGATGCTGGCACCCTTCTGTTCATGACGGATGATGTTTCCCCAGCCGGTTCCCATCAGAGTAATCCGCATCTCGTCAGGGTCCAATTCCTCGCCCGGATAGAACCAGAGATCCGGACGGGCGATAACGTTCTTGAGCCTGGTCATTCCATCGGCAGCGGCCTTCGTGTCCGCAGCCGCGGCCGATCCAGGCACAATACTCGCTGCAATCCCGGCACCTGCAGCGGCAGCACCGCCTTTCAGAAAGTCGCGTCGGCCTTGCTCAATGTTCTGTTCGTTTTTCCCTTGGTCATCGTCTTTGGACATAACAGTCTCCTGGGAGCTTTGTGTTGGTTATTTACTCTACTATGCATTTTATATAGCACAGCCTCGGGAAAGCTGCCACTAGATAACTCTATGATTGGGGCTAAAACCAAATCAGCTAGATCCTATAGTATCGAAAATTCTGGCGTTCGCCTTTTCGCTTCCAAAGACCGTTCTAGGGCGAAAGAATTCTAAGCGCCCCCGTATATTATATAAACGATCTAGTTTAGGTAAAGTAGTATATGGGGTCAGAGCCCTTTACGTACAGTTATTGACAGAACTCCAAGGAATCGACCCCCAAGCGCAGGCTGGGCTATCTCTCCATGTACGGCCCCGGAGCACCACTCCACCATGATTCCCTATATAGGGATTTCCAGGGTCAGACCCTATATAGGGTTTTTCGGGATCGGGTACCAGGCACACCCCGAAACTCTTCCCCAAACCCCGGATATAACCCCGGAAGTAGCCCTGAACGAATCCATCCCCCCAACCAAGCCTACTCCAAGCAAACACTTGGGGTCTCCGGGGTTTGCAGACATACAGCGCTGACGATTCATCACCTAGATAACGGGCGCCCCATAAGGGGATTCCGGGAAACAGCCCCCTTATAGGGCGCCTTGATTCAGTGTACCGCGCAATACAAAGTCTCGCCCCAGTCATCATCAGCATAAACGGGCTGCCGACCGTGCCCTCGATACGTGAGCGGATGCGGTATTCATCGGCCCACTCCTGGCGGCCCACCTCCGCTACGAAACCTTCTGTTTGATCTCCAACGTCCACCGACCCCAGACTTAACCCCCAAAAGTCCTTGTCGTCTAAGCCACTAATTCTCTGCAACAACTTATCTTTAACTAACATGATCTACTATCTCCTGCTGGTTGATATAATTTAGCTTCTGAAACTGATTCAACCAATCATTAATATCTTCCAGAAGGTATCGGACGGATCGTCCAATTTTGATGAAGGGGGGCGCGGGAGTTCGATTCTCTCTATCTCCATCCATACGCGATTGCGCAAGAAATGATCGGCTCATCCCAATATATGCAGCGGCTTCAAGCTCTGATAGAGCCCGCTTTAATAATATGGTGCGATCTGCCATAACCAATACTCCTGGGCATTTATCCCGATTCAACAGTTTAAATATTACGCGATCAACTTCGAAAACCAATGAGGATTAAGGCGAGCGTTAAGGACTTAAGTTCAGCGTTAAGAGATTTAGCTGGGCGTTAAGACATGAATGTGGAAATCGAGACGAAGGGGATTAGTTTTGCTAATAGGGGGCGAAGGGATAGAGCACATTACAATGGAATGCCAGCTTAACCAGAACAAGCTGGGGACTAATGGCGACGGATTTTCCACCATTCCTGCTGCCCGGGTTGACTCAGTAAATCGAAGCAAGCGTGCCGAATGATGCTCCATAGGCTTTCATCCAGGGTATTTGACTGCCATTGCAGGTAAGTGGTCTGCGCCGAAACGAAAATTTGATCGTGGAAGGCCATAAATCGAATATAATCTCCGCCTTCAAGTTCGGATAGCCCCTTAGCACCTTTGTGTAAGACATCTGGAAGTTCCCCTGATAAATTTATTACGCTTACAAAGGCATTGTCGAGTTCGGCAAATTTGCCGGTGGAGCTGAGCGACAGACGCGGGACAGCTACCGCGGGGCGGGCGATGTAGCCACACCAGCGCTTCCGTTTATCTCTCTGACTGCCTTCGCAGCTCACGCCGCCATGGAGAGAGAACTCTTTTTTGTCCGGCGCTTTGACGCGATGAAAGAGGGGTAGTCGATCGTCGCGATAAACATAGACACCATCGAGAAAGCTGTTTATTCGCTGAAAGGTGCCCCCTTAATCTTGCCCGTAAAGCCAAGCTTATGATGTCCTGCGATATGACAGTCTGGTTTTCGTTCAGCCTGATCATCGACCAGTGCTGAAAAATATTGTTTAAAATCAAGACGCGGATAGGCCTTAACAATCGCATCGCGTGTCTCTGCTGCTACATCTTCTATTCGAAATCCAATAACATCGATTCCAGCACCAAAATGTACGAGCGCAATTTCAGGCTCACGTTCGTGGGCAATGCCAACAGCAGAATGCAAGGCAATCGCCTCGTGGACCATGTCTGATTTTTGTTTATCGTAACCTTTCTCAATTACAAACCTGTGTGCTGCATCCGCGCCGACAACTTCAAAGGAACCTTCTGTCTTGTCATGTGGGTCTACGAGGCCGAGGTCATGCATAATCGAAGCTAAATAAAGCACTTCCATATCCGCTTTTAGATTCAGGTGTTTCGCGATTGCCACGCCGAAGCAATAAGTACGGATGGAATGATTGACTAGAAATTGCGGAGAACAATTCTCTACCAGCTCAGTCGCCTGTTTCACGATTGAAGAATCGGGTATTTTTATATCGTCAATACCGATAGGAGTCGGCCGATTGTGACCAAAGGCACGTGCTATTTTTCTAACAAGCCCACCCACTTCCAATTTGGCGAAACGTGAAATTAAAACTGGTGTAGGTGTTCGTGAAAGTGAAGTGGTCAATTGCAGTGGGGGCTGTTGATGTTTCATATTCACCTCTGTTGAGTCTGTTTAAGCGCCACTCTGCCGTGCTCGTCGCTCTTTTGTCATGGCCTAAGCATAGACCATTCTCGCGCCAGGACAGCTCGAACGGTCGTTTTGTCATAAGAGCCATCCAGCTTCCGGATTTGAGTACCTGCAACTGCCCGGTATCGGTTTGTAAAGTGGTCACCCAGAGTAATCTCCAGCGCCTACGGATAAAGTCTGCCCAGGTTGTCGCACGCTTCCGCTCTGGCGCAGGTGGGATACCATGGCGCTGGAGAATATTGCCAACCGTTTGATCGGAAAGCGTGTACCCGAGGTTAGCCATAGCGCCCACAATCCGGTGATAACCCCAACCCGAATTCTCTCTGGCCATACGCACAACCAGTTCCTCTATCTCACCGTCAATTCTGGGGCGGCCCGGATAGCGGCGCGATTTGGAGCCGTCAAATTTACGTGCTACCAGCTTCCGGTACCAGCCCATGATGGTATCGGGTTCCATGACATTGGCCACTTCCTCAAGGGCCTTACGACCGAGGCGGTGGGCAATTCCAGCCAGTGTGGCCCGTTCAGCGTCGGTGAGCCGTAACGGGGTCTTGAGCTGGGCTTTCAGGATCCGGTTTTCGGCAACGAGATATTCATTACGCAAAAGGAGTTCCTGATCCACTGTCCCGGTAATGTAGGCCAGAATACGCACCCAATCCATGATAATCCCCACCGTCGACTCGAATTATTCTGCCAATTGTACGCCTCCATTGAGACAAGGCACAAAAGCATTGTGACACCTGCAGAGAGTGCTAAGATGTTGAATTCAAACGGCGGATGAGTTTTTTGACCACACGGGTTGGACACCTCGCGTTGACTATTGGTGCTCCGGTTTGGCGAATATGATCTACACTTATTCGAAGTCGATGGGATTTCCGCCTTTATAGGCCGACCAGAAGAGGTGACATATGACTCATGTAGACTGGATGATTCGGACCAAGCAACTCGGAACCTGCAGCTGTGATTACGGATGTCCCTGTGAGTTCAATGCACCGCCAACACGCCTGCCTTGTGAAGGTGTTATGGCAATGGAGATCACTGAGGGCTACTACAGCAACACCCGGCTGGACGGCCTGCGTACGGCTGGTGTCTACCATTGGCCGGGTCCTATGCATGAGGGCAATGGTACCTGGTGGAGCATCATCGACAAATCCGCTTCAGAGGAGCAGGCGGAGGCGCTTTTCAAGATTTTGGGCGGGGAGGATCAGGAGCCGACCACCGGCTTTGCTATCTATGGTTCCACTGTCGAGCACGAACCGGAGCCGTTATTCGCGGACATAGAGTTTGAATGGGATATCGAAGAACGTACGGGCCGCTTCGTGGTCCACGACGTATTAGGGGCCATTATCGAGCCCATCCGAAATCCAGTCACGGGTGAACCCCACTTTATTTCTATCCGCCCGCACGATGGTTTCGAATTTCGAGAGGCAGAAATGGCCAGTTCAAGTTACTGGGCTAAGGGAGAATTGGAACAAAGGCATAGCAAGCGCTTTGCCTCGATCACCTATGTGAGCTATGGACCCAGTGGAATCATTCCCGGTGAAAGCTTGCCCGATAGGCGAGCCTAATCGCCCCTTCCCCGGGCTTCAGAATAATAATCAACGACTGGTGATCAGTGCTTGCCGGAAGTTCGTAAGCGGAGTTACTCGGCTATATGTACAGCTGATTTGTGCCAACTGCGGACCCTCAGTGACGCCTTAGCAAAGGCGCAAGCCGCGCAGTCGCTCGTCGCTTTTTGAACTGTTTGTTATGTGTTGATCTGCACAAATTAATTAGTTAAAGCTCGTTGGTTTAGCGACAACCCAAAAATATTTTCTTTGCTCCTGGACTATGATAATTCAGTCTCTTTCTTTTTTGCAACATATGCACGAATTAGTGAGAAGCCCAAAAAAGGAATCGAATATATCAGCCCATTAAAAATAAACGCGAGAATCATAGGCGTAATACTATCAGTGTTTCCCAAAAAGAATTGGGCTAGCGAAACTCCTGGTATAAGGACTGGTTTCAAATATTCAATGAAATAGATGGCCAAGCCAAGCGGGGCAACCACAAAAAGTACTGTACCCAAAACGAAACCAGAGATAATAGATTTGAGAATCAATTTTACCATGGAAGGGTTCTCCGTATTAAATCGAAGGCTCCATTGCTCCATCATCCAAAATTTGCCTGCTACATTCGTTAACAGCTACCTGCCAGCTACTATGAGTATCGTAGAAAACGAGACGGAAGGACTATATAGAGTGAGGTGCGGCCGCTCAACGCTAATTCTACCCGATCTTGCCAGGGGCTACTGTGCCAAGACCGGACGCTCAGTAACGACACGCTTTGCGGCAAATTTGGAGCGCAGCGGAAAATTTGTCATTGTGTAAACGCTTGTTACGCGGTTCTATGGAACTGGCAATAGAGATACATTTGCTCTACCCCGCCGGGTGTAATATGCAGTTCTTTGTGGTGGCGTTTCAATTCAAACTCCCCGCCTAGCGCGTTCTCTAACTGTTCCGGGCTGTACCGTTGTACTGGCAGACCACTGCACTTCGCTGGCGCTTCTGGTGCAAATGTACCGACTATCAGATGTCCACCTGGCTTTAACGCATTTAGAATATTCTCCCGATATTTTCTCTGTTGCTTTTGCTCGGTGAAAAAGTGAAACACTGCTCGGTCATGCCATAATTCAAAGTGATGTTTCGGCAAATCAATCGAGGTTATATCTCCTTCCAACCAAGTGACCAGCTCTGCTCTTTTACCCAACCGTGCTCTGACAGTGGATACAGCTTTCTCTGATATATCGAGAACTGTGATTGATCTGTAACCCTCCTCCAAAAGGTCATCGACCAATGTGGACGCGCCCCCACCAACGTCGATGACAGGAGCGCCGACGGCTAAGTTTAGCCCCTTAATCCAACTTAAGGAGGTCTGCAAATGGGGCTCATACCAACCCAACTTCTGGATAAGTCTAGTTGAATAGACTTGCTCCCAGTGATCTTTTTGGTTCATTTCATATCCGCTTATTCATACGATTTAGTCTATTGGAATATCGGATTCCCGGTTTTCATGAGTGTCGGCTTTGAGCACAAAGCGGACTTCCAGATCTTATCATTTTCTCCCTATACTTGCCCAACAGGCGGAACCCACTTCCTAATTTTTGTCAAAGTTGGCCCAAGGCTGTCGCGACTAAATTCTTAGTCCTCCCCGGTCCTATCGTATCTACTGCGCCATTTAATTTTGGTCGCGTCGACATGAACCAAAATTGATTCTTCATCAAATTTCCGCGTCCCTTTTTCCAATTTTGCATCCTGCCGAATTTGATTCCAAATATCTCCCGATTTTTTTGAAACCCCAAAATGCAGTACTCGATAAAACAACTCATGTAGCTGGCTTGTGCTCGACTTATCGGGAAGCACTGGAAAATCCATAGGTGATGCAGCCTCCGACTCAATGCCACTATCAAGGCGGGCCGAATCCAAACCCCTCAGACTCTCAATCTCAGCCAAAGACAGTCGCAGGTCTTTCTTTTCAAATGTTCCGTTCACTGACAAATCGAAGTGTTCAGTGTTCTCCAGGGCACTTGATGCTTGGTCTGTTGCAGCCGCGATAGACAAACCGGATTTTCTCAATTCTTGCGTCTGCTGAATAAGGCCCGCAAGACCTGCCGCCACCTCGAGAAGCGATGTCTTGACCTCTGAAAATGGGATCAAAAAGTACTTACCAGATATTTCCTTAACGCCTAGGCTTCGCCAAACCTGGATTGGCAAGGGCAACGACCGAGATATGGATTATCAGCACGCCACATAGTGATGGCTTTGTAATCCAGAGGCAGCGCAGGCCCGCCGAGCTGCACTTCTCCCTGATCCAGTATTCTCGCCAAGCAATTCTCATGTACTCGAAGTAGACCCCTATAGGTGCAAGTAGCATGGCCCACCCATTCTTGGGCCAGCTTATCCCAGGTAGTCACAATATATGTACGTTTCGGAGACAGCAGACATGGATGTAATTGGCCGGATTCGATGAAGTGCCAAAGATCCGAACAAGAGTGATCCACAACTTCCGCAGCTTCCTCCACCGAGTAATATGTTCTTTGCAATTTCACTCCCATATATCGCTGAAAATTTCTACTCGTCCACCTCAGCCCAACGCTGCAACAGCGTCAGCTTTGTGATCCGATGCATTTTACCGTGCAAATACAGGGTCAATTTTAAGTACAATTCAACAGTGCAGCCCCCAATGTATCCCCAATCCCCGCATGGATAACCAGGTCTGCAATAGGATCTATATCAGTAGCCTGCTGATTGACGATTATCGGTGTTGCACCATTGTGTTTTGCTATTTCAGGAAAGACTGCAGCGGGGTAAACCGTCAGGGAAGACCCCAGAACTAAAAACAGGTCACAGGCCAACGTTTCCTGCTCTGCTCGAACCATCTGCTCTTCAGGCATCATCTGTCCAAACGATATTGTCGCCAGTTTTACGTGGGCCCCCGAAAGCCTGGAATACCAGATTCAGTGCTGATTCCCGCACCGGTAAATACGACGGCCCGTTGACTACTGGCAAGCAACTCTCGAAACTCTTTTATGCCATCCATCAGGAACGCTCCAGCAAAGCATGAACGGAGTGCTTGGGGGTTCTTGTCAGCTTCCGCATGAGACTAAACGGAATAGCAGAGGTCACGTACTGTTGCTCAATATCACCCAACATCGCCAACCACAGTTTTGCTGTCATTTCAGAATCATACAGGGCCCTGTGGAAAGTGCCCTCCACAGGAAAATTCTTGTACGCCACCAGAGTACCTAACTTGTGATTGGGTGCATGTTGATAAATACGTCGTGCCGCGAGCATGGAGCAGGCGAACTGACCTGGGTAATTCACCGGGATCCTTTGTAACTCAGCATCCAAAAACCGCTTATCGAAAGACGCGTTGTGGGCAACCAGATTGTAACCGCCGATGAATTCTGCAAAGTCGCGCATAACGTCGCTACAGGGCCGAGCACCCTTGAGCATTCCATTGGTAATGCCCGTGTATGACTCGATAAAGCCGCTGATGCGCTGCCCAGGATTCATCAGCTCCTGGAAGCGCTCTGTAACCTGACCGTTATCTATGCGTACTGCCCCAATCTCTATGGCGCGATCTCCCATACCCGGGGAAAGCCCGGTGGTCTCGAAGTCGAGAACCACTACTGTGTCAGCTGCAGGCACTATTTTATGTCCTTATGTTGCACAACATTTCTATAAACCACCTCCATAGCCAGCCCTTTCGAATCCATTTCTGGAGTTTCCGGGACAGTCTGCGCAAACAGCGTTTTTCCGGTATTCATCCAATCCCCCCGGCACCAAATATCCACCAAGGAGAGATTATGCTGGATTTGCGTTCAAATCGGGGACACCCAATATTTACTGTAACCTATTGTGATCAATAGAAAAATTCCTTTTTACTGAACTTTTAACCGGACAGTAGTGATAGGTATTTATTCTTGAACGATATCCTGAGCATGTGCCATAAACGGCACTTAACGGATATTCTGCCACTATAGGCAGAAGTGGCACTTAGATGGTATAGTGCCAAATTCGCCCATCTCATAGGTGAAATCATGGTCAGGACAGCAAAGGCATCTCCCCACACCACGAAAGAAGACGATCAAGAATTGTCTTTAGGCAAGTTCATCTCCAATGCGAGAGGGCTGATGAGACGCATTTCCTGGCTTTCACCACCCGCGTCTCTAGATAAAGCCAACAGCTCTGAATTTGGTCGGAATATAGAGCGATCACTGAATGATTTACCTAGACATAATGGGGTCATAAATCTGGTATTGCGAAAGCACACAAAAGCAGTAGTGATGAGTATTCAACACTATGAGCAATTACTGGAGCTGAAAGAATCTTATTCAAAGTTGCTCGAGATTGAATCAGAACGAACAGTTTCAAATGCACTCGAGGACTTTAACAACCTTTATAGTCGGATCACGTCTCCAGCGTCAGCCAGTGCTGCCGACTCGCTTTTCTCTGCGAGTGCAGAAGACTTAAAGAAAAGCTTTCGCCCGGGAGAAACGGAAGGCACTTTGTGATTACAGTTATTGCAGGTGTCAATGGAGCCGGAAAAAGCTCTCTAGTTGGTGCCTACATTCGAAATAATGGTGGTGAGTATTTTAATCCCGACGAGGTTGCCAGAAGCCTTATAGCAGATAATCCATCTATATCATCAGATGAAGCCAGCGCCGAAGCATGGAAGACAGGCTTCGCGCAGCTTTTACAAGCTATAGAAAATGACGCTGACTACACTTTCGAAACGACACTTGGAGGAAATTCAATTGCAAGTGAGTTACATCGAGTAATAGATCTGGGAAGGCAGGTCAGAATCTTCTACTGTGGGCTATCTTCTCCTGAGCTTCATATAGAGCGGGTTGCGGCCCGTGTTGTACGGGGAGGGCACGATATACCATCGGAGAAAATTTATGAGAGGTGGAAGAACTCTGCTCTCAATTTGATTGGCCTTATCCCTGGATGCTACGCATTAAGGGTCTTCGACAACTCAGCGCCATCTGATGAAAACGGCCCAAACCCACTGTGCCTCTTTTCACTGTCTAATGGGGAATTCGACTCGGACCCCTTGCACGACATGCCTGAATGGGCCAAACCGCTTGCCGGAGCAGCACTAAAAAGAGCATTTGGCTAAGAATCATTCTTGATACGGCAAGAGACGATTTCGAACAGCAACAATCCTGTCAGCCTGGCTCGTGCGCATCCGGAAACGCCGATATTTCCCTGGATCGTCATTCCCGCGCAGGCGGGAATCCATGAGAATCAAGGACTTACTGGATCCCCGCCTGCGCGGGGATGACAAAAACGTGGGTTTTCGGATGCGCACTAATTAGACCTCTTTACTGGTCTAAGTACCTGTTGAAGCATTACCATGCGCAAAGAAATCGGCCCATGCGACGCGAAAACTGAACTGCCAAAACTCCTACGCCGCGCGGAGAGCTCAAAACACCACAGGGAAACACCTCCTCTGTCTACAGCAACTCATTCAGGCAAGTTCAAGCCCAGCGTCGCGGCCGCGATCGTAATCGCCAATATGATCGGCACCGGTGTATTTACCAGTCTGGGTTTCCAGTTGCTGGAAATCCAATCCGGGTTTGTGCTGTTGATGTTATGGGTGGTGGGTGGTGTCTCGGCTCTCTGCGGAGCACTGTGCTATGCGGAACTCGGGGCGGCGCTACCGCGCTCTGGCGGGGAGTACAATTTTCTCTCGCAGATTTACCACCCCATGGCGGGCTTTATTTCGGGCTGGGTATCGGCCACCGCGGGGTTCGCAGCGCCCACCGCCCTGGCGGCCCTCACCTTCGGCAGTTATTTCAGCTCGGTCTTTCCCTCCTTGTCAGCCCTGTGGCTTGCCTCCGGCCTGGTGGTTCTGCTCACCGCGATTCACTGCACCAGCCACGCCAGTAGCGGCGGCGTGCAAAGTGCGCTTACCGCCCTGAAGTTGATGCTGATCGTGGGCTTCTCCGCACTGGCCCTGACCATGGTTGAAACCCCGCAGCCGATAGTATTTTCACCGGTGGCGGGGGATGGCGCCCTGTTACTGGGCGGCAGCTTTGCGGTCTCCCTGATCTTTGTGAACTACGCCTACTCGGGCTGGAACGCGGCAACTTATATCAGTAGCGAGTTGGCGCAGCCGCGCAGGCACTTGCCCATAATACTTATCACGAGCACGGTACTGGTCGCTTTGTGTTACCTCCTGCTCAACTACGTATTCCTGTTCACCGCACCGGTCGACGCCTTAGTGGGCAGGGTGGAAGTGGGCTACGTGGCCGCCCAGTACGCCTTCGGCGCCACGGGCGCCTCCATCATGGGCGTGTTGCTGTCTCTGCTGCTGATCTCTACCGTCAGCGCGATGATTGTCGCGGGGCCACGCGTACTGCATGCCATCGGCCAGGACTTTTCCGCGTTCAAGGAATTAGGAGTGGCCAATGCAGACGGCGTTCCGGCCCGCGCCATATTACTGCAATGTATTGTTACGCTTTTTTTCCTGTGGACATCGTCCTTCGAAAGTATTCTTATCTTTTCAGGGGCGACCATGGCCTTGAACACGTTTTTCGCGGTGCTGGGCATATTCGTACTGCGCTGGACACGCCCTGAGCTTGAACGGCCCTATAAAACCTGGCTCTACCCTCTGCCACCCATCGTATTTCTCGGCATCACTGGCTGGACGCTGGTTTACACGGTGGTGCAACGGCCGGTGGAAGCGTGGATGTGTGCGGGCATAATCCTGTCGGGCGCGGTGTTCTATAGTGCCAGTGTTCGGCTGGGACGCCGTCGTCAAGCGTAAACTTTCAGTAGCGCACCCGACCCGGTCAATCTACTAATCGCGCCTCGCCCCTGCCACGCCTATCCGCCGCCGCGCTTACTTTCTTGCCTTCAATTTTAATGGCCTGGACATTCCCCAGATCACCCCAGCTGTTGGCCTCGACGGTGTATCCCATCGCGGTGAGTTGTTGCCGGGTTTTAGCCGGTATCTCTCTTTGATCATGTCGTATCAACTGGGCGTCGGGGAGTTGATGATGGTAGCGAGTGGTATCCACGGCGGCCTGCAAGGGCATGTTGTAATCATAAATATTCAGGATCACCTGGTAGAGAGAGGTAAAAATCGTGCTACCTCCAGAGCTGCCGAATATCAGAGCAGGTTGGCCATTTTCCAGCAGTATTGTCGGTGTCATCGAGGACAACATGCGCTTGCCTGGCTCTATTGAATTGCGCGTGTTACCCACCACCCCAAACTTGTTTTTGACCCCTACCTTGGCACTGAAGTCATCCATTTCATTGTTCATTACAAAACCGGCGCCCGCCACCACGACCCCCGACCCAAATTCCCAGTTCAGGGTGTAGGTAAACGCCACGGCATTGCCGTTTTGGTCCAGTACGGAAAAGTGAACAGTGTCAGTAGATTCCAGACCTGGCTTAACAGCGGCTGATTTTGAAATCTCCGCGGGGTTAACTTTCCCAGCCCTGGCCATAAGATATTTGTCGTCGAGCAGACGCGCTACAGGCACATCGACAAAATCCGGATCACCCAGGTACTCGGCCCGGTCGGAAAATACGCGCTTTTCGATTTCCGCCAACAAATGGATGTATTGGGCGGAGTTGTGCCACTCGCCGCGGAAGTGCGCATCCGCAAAGTCGCGCATTTTAAGTAACTGGATCAACGCGATGCCACCGGAGCTTGGTGGGGGCGCGGTGACAGCCGTAAATTCACGCCAACTGTACTGCAGGGGCGTGCGCCAGATGGCTTTGTAAGCAGCCAGATCTTCCAGTGTGATAAGCCCCCTAGAAATAGCCATTTGCGCGACTATCTGCCTGGCGGTAAGTCCCGTATAAAATTCCTCGGGGTCCGCTGCTATCCGCTGCAAGGTCGCAGCCAATTCTTTTTGTTTGAATAACTCTCCTGCGCGCATGGTGGAAAAGTAATCTGCAAAGTTTGTTTCACCGTGCAGTTCTTCGATTTTATCAGCGGCGTATTGAGCCTGCTCGGGGTCTACGATAAACCCGTCTTTAGCCAGTTTAATGGCGGCTTGTAACAGGGCCGACCAGGGCTGGCTGCCGTACCGTATGTGTGCAGCATGCAGGCCGCGCACAGTACCGGGCACACCGGAGGCCCTGCCGCCTAGCAGGGAGTCTTTCTGGACAAAATCTCCACCCTCATTCAGGTACATATCCCGATGGGCCCCTTGCGGGGCACGCTCCCTGAAATCCAGAAACGTGTTCTCACCCGCCATGTGGCTGGTCATGAAGCCGCCACCACCAATATTGCCCGCCTCAGGGTAGGTAACCGCCAGCACAAATGCCGCTGTTATGGCGGCGTCCACCGCATTACCACCACCGTGTAATATCTCTTGTGCGGCCTCTGCTGAATAGCGGTCAGGCATGGCAACCGCCCCGACCCCCGCCCAGGAGAGCGGACACACCAGCACCAGGGTGAGCGCCAGGCATTGCACAATGGATTTGTTACTCATAGTTTACTTCCCGGTGTATTCGTACCAGTTGCGGACCGCCGGTTGCAGCGGTTCGCCATCATCAATAAGCCAGATGGACCTGATCACGTTACCCCCAAGCATGGGGTAGTCAGGTGCCTGCACCTCACTGCCAAACATCACTTTGTTCACCAGCCCCCCCAGCGTTTCAATGACCGCAACCGGTGAGCCCGAAGCCGATTGCGACCTGACCAGATCCCGGTGAGGAGTCAGATGGGCGTGGAGGTCATTGAGCTGGATGAAAGTAATGGTTTCCGCGTGCGCAAGCCCGTTGGTAAGTGCGATAACCGGGGCTGTTAGCAGTAGCAGGCCAACCTTTAAACGCCGCAACCCGGCCCGTGCCGCTGCAACACAGCGTCTTTCTGTCCGGGCTTCGGAAGGCGCTCTCGTGATACTTTTACGCATAGTGCTGGATCTCTGGTTGGCTGAGCTGGCAGACGGGTAAATAGTGGCTTAGAGGTTCTCGAAGTACTATCGAGTCTCTATCCGGGGAATTGGGTATTTTGAAAATGAATTACCATAGAGCAAGTATCCCAACCGAGGATAACAGTAGCTTGCCTGACTTATCAAACCAGGAACTATCATAGTCTGCCTGACGATGTAGCTTTCTCCAAAAAAATCAAGCAACACTTGATCACTCTTTAATTTGGTCACCGGATCATTGTTGACACTGGCTGTCGTGCCGGTTCTGTACCTGGCTTTTTTTGGTGTAGAATCCTCATCGAGTTAAGGTGACGGCCGGCGTCGGTCCACGAATTTTACCAGCCGCACTGCTTTGTGTGGTGTCGACTATTCAACCCAGGGAACATTATGAGAATCGTTATAGCGGCAGTATTAATAGCGGCCTCCATGCAGGCCGGCTTCGCGCAGGCCATACAGATGGCCTCTCCCGAATCGAACAAGATGGTAAAAACCTGTCTGTTACAGGAGGGGGACGTAGCTGATGCCACCTGCCATGCCTTTGTTCTTGGGGTGGCCGACACCACCGCATTCTACGGCGCTGTGCAACAGATGACACCCCCGTATGTGGCGCAGAGGGCGAGGGTCTTAACAGCGATGCATTTGTGGCCGACTGTCCCAACCTGTCGGACTACCGTCTGTTTGAAGACGCGAGCAATCCGCTGGAAAATGCTAACGGAGGCGGTATTATTTATGACCTGAACACGCCGCTGTTCACCGATTATGCCTACGACAGTGGCGTGGCCAATCAGCTGGACTACTGGACCGATCATGACATCCTGGTCGGGGCGCCGGAAGATAAGGACTCGATTGATAGCATCCCCCTGTGGGGCGATACCACCGCCGATCTGGATAATCAGGCCCGGGGTTATCTCGATGTCAATTGCATGCACTGCCATTCACCCGGTGGCGCAGCGGATACCTCCGGAATGTTCCTGGAGTATTTCCGCCCGTTTGGCTACGACACCGGTGAATGCAAGAAGCCGGTGGCAGCTGGCGGAGGCGGCGGAGGCCTGGATTACGATATCGTGCCCGGCGATGCAGCTGCGTCTATCACGCACTTCCGCATGAACTCGAATGACACAGAAGTGCGCATGCCTGAAATTGGCCGCACCATCATTCACACTGAAGGTGTAGAGTTGATAGAGCAGTGGATCAACGCCATGGAGGCCAACGACTGCTCGGGCAGCTAGTGTACCTCGTCACTCATAATGTAACATTCAGCGAGTCGCCAAGAGGCCAGGTTTAACAACTGGCTTTTCGGCCACAAGTTGCGCAATCGCCTTTGAACCGCCCCCTGCGCTCTTTGCTATAACTCCCTCGAAAGAATGCAGGATAGTCCAGTCACTAAAATAATCCTGTAGTTCCCCGTGCCGCAGCAGGAAATCCGGATTTTTGGGCCGGCCATATCGCGGCTGGTCCACAGTAAATGTTTCGTATATCACCATGCCACCGGGATAAACAGCCTGTTTGATACTTTCTATAAGGGGCCGATGCAGGTAGTGATAAGCGATGATGGCACCGAACATCCGATCCTCCAGCGGTTTGTTCCCTGGCCGCTCAAAATCTACCGACCACAGCGTGGCCAGGGACTCATTATTTCTATAGGGCTCATCCGCCAGGCTTCGCTCAACTCGCAGCAGTGCTTCGGCGCTGATGTCGGCGAAGACGACAGGGATTTTATTTTCTATTAACTGCAGCCCGTTACGGCCACTGCCGCAGGCCAAATCAAGCACCGGCGCCAGCCTGGCGGCCAGCTCAAGTTGGCTCGAAAATCTTGGCAATAATGACAAATATCCGGGAATAACCTTGGCCTCCAGGCAGTGTTGACGCGCCAATCGCGCTATCAGTGTGGTAGATAATACAATGGGAGAGGCCTGTTATCCTGTCAACCGCAGGTGTGTGATAATCTTCGTCACCAGGAGTTTGATTGAATCGTCGTTACCAGGCAGGGGAATCAGCAGGTGGGAAAGCAAACCGACAATCAGGGGGTGGGGACATCAATCCCGGGGCTGGCCATCATCGCCTCGCTGGTCGCACTCGCCCTGGTCATCGGGGGTGTCTACCTGTACCGCTCGGTATCGACAGAGGTAGCGTACCGCCAGATCGTGATTGCCACCGGCTCGGAATCGGGCACCTACCACGCCCTGGGTAAGGCCCTGCAGCGCGTTCTCGAAGGCACCAATGCCTTTGACTCGGTAGTTATTCGGGCCACGGACGGCAGTGTGGAAAATATGCTGTTGATAGCGGGGGATTCTGACCAGCGTGTTGACCTGGCCTTTGTCCAGGGAGACGCCTCCGCCAGCACCAATGCCCGGTTGGTGACAACACTTTACGACGAGGTCCTGCATATCCTGATCAGTAAATCGGCAGCGCAGGATATCCGGACTATCTACGATTTACAGGGCAAGCGGGTCGCACTGGGAGCCGCCGGCTCCGGTACCAGGCAGCTGTCCCTGCGCGTACTCCGGCAATTTGGCATTGAAGTCAAAGAAGACCTGATCTGGTCGGCCTCGGAAACCGCTGAGGGCCTTGTCAGTGGCGCTATCGACGCGGCTTTCCTGCTCTCTGCCATTCCCTCGGCACTGGTTTATGATCTGGCGGAAGCGGATGCCATTCGATTTCTGTCACTGGGGGACGCCCGGGAGGAAGGCGATGAGGCACACGCACTGGAACTGATTATCCCCGGGCTACAGCGCGATATTATTCCCCGCTCTACTTACGTGAGACTACCCCAAAAAGCGGTGCACACGGTGAGTGTTACGGCGATGCTGGTGGCCCGCAAGGACCTCGATGAAGACCTGGTGCGCAACATCACCGCCACCCTGTTCGGCAACCGTGCTGGTGCGTCCGGCCTGGAGGGCGGCGACCTCAAGGTGGCGCGCAAGATACGAGAGCGCTACGACCCGGCGAGCGTGACCATTCCCTACCATCCCGGCGCGACCGCCTATTACCACCGCAAAGAGCCGCCATTTTTCGTTAAATATGCCGAAGCCATCAGTCTGGGCCTGACACTCTTGCTGGCGATCTACTCGGTGTTTATCGCGCTGCGCGAGTGGCTGCGCCGGCGTATGAAAAACCGGGTGGACGCCTACCTGCTGGAAGTGGAGAGGCTGGCGGAAAACTACCATAATCTGAATCAGGTTGAGTTGGTGGCCCAGCAGGGCGCACTGGAAGAACTGCGCCGGGCGGCCTTCGCCGACCTGGTCGCCGAGCGCTTACTGGCCGATGAAGCCTTCATCATTTTGCAAAATTATTTGCGCGATGAATTGGCTGCTATCGAGGCAAGGATCACAGAGGCCGCCACAAGCTCTTAAATATCGCTATCTTGCGAAAAATTCTGCCTGCCCTTGTTGAAATTGCTAACGAGCCCTTCCACGGCGTCCTGGTCATACTCGCGCAGGCCACTGACCAACATATGTTTTTTGCCGCGCCCGATAATTTTACCGGAGTCCGTCAGGTTAAACGCCAGTAAAATATTGCCCCGCTTGCCGGTAATTTCCAGTTCGTTGTGGTCTATCTCCAATGACGGCGATTTTATATCCAGTGTTTCCAGGTCAATGATCATGCTTTGGTACATAACCATAGGGCGGTCAGGATTAATCATCACATTTTGCTCGCCAAGCAATGGCACCAGGATATGGGGGAAGGTATGCCCGGAAAACTGTACATAATCACGCGTCAAATGCGCAATCATGGATTCATCGGTGGAGTTGTCACCCGAGCGATGAATACTCATGTATTCCCTGCCGTCGGCATCCTTGAGATGCAAATCCGGCGATGGTTCTGGCAAAACCAGCTCTACCCCGGCACGTACCATCCCGGAGAAAATAAACTCCATATGCCGACTGAGGCCGTACTTGGACAAAATAATGGAAAACAGCAGGTCACCCGGAATACAAAAGCGCTTCGCGTCAACGTCATGCAGTGGATTGAAATCGTCGGCTACGCGCTTCGCAAAATCACTGCCCTGCTCCCGGGTAAAAGAGATCTTGCCATCGCGCTCGCTGTAATATTGATCGATAAACATAGTCTGCCCGGGTAACCCATTTTCCGCGTGGTGGCGCATTTTAGCAGGAAATGACCCACGTCGTATCACCAGGCACTGCCAGTGTACTGTGGCGGATAAAGTGTACATTCAGCGAGTTACGGAAGCCGCTCGCAACGGTTGTGAAAATTCTCTCGCGGGTTGGCCAGCCCCGCCCAGTTCAAACAGGCGCAGACGCGGCAGTACCGCTGCCGGGGGCAACCAGCAAATAGCCAGGCGGTAATCCGCCGTCGGCTCCAGCAGACAATAACAGGCCCGGGTGACCAAATCCTCAGGGTCTTCCCTGATCTCTCCCGGGCCTGTCACACCCCCTGCGCCAACGGAAAAATCCAGATGAAACCCGGTGGATTCCAGACCCTGACCCAGCGCTTTCCCCCGGGCCTTGATACTGGCCTCTTTCAGGGTCCAGTAATCGTAAAATCTCGCGGTTTGCTCCGCTGCGGTGCAGGCTCGCAGGACAGCGATCTCCCGGGTCTGGAAAAAGCGCCGGGCCATTTTCATCACATCCCTGGCGGGGTCACAGTATTCGATATCCAGGCCAACCGCCGTACCCGCGGTGACAGCACAGGCCAGCCAATCGCCACTGTGGCTCAGATTAAAATCCAGGAGCAATGGCGAGTCCAGCAGGCCTGGCTTGCCGTGTTCGCCGCGCGAAAAACGCCAATCAGCTGGCGCCACGTGGGCATAACGCGACAACACCTCGCGCTTGAATTGATCAGAGCCGGCCACACTGTGGCGGGGGATGAGCCACAGGTGCAGGTCTTGTGCACCCATGGGAAGCGGTGTTTCAGGAACGCTGAAGGCTCTTATCTCAGGAGCGCTGAAGGCTCTTATCTTAGAAACGCTGAATGCTCTTATCTCAAAACCGCTGAATGATCTTGCCGATAGCGCGGTCGCGCAGCTTCCAGAACAGGCTATCGGGGTTTACCACCACGATAAAAATACGACGCAGGCGATCTTCGGGGCAATCGATGGCGTGTACCGCATGCCATGCGTGGTCAGTGCGCAACATCAGGGAACTGTAGTTGCCGAGTGAGTCGCACTCGATAACCGAGTCAAACTCGTCCATAGCGGGCGCTGAGTCGTAGCTGAGGCGTCCCCCGTCATCCAACACCAGGGTGGATCCACCCCAGGCGGGATCCCAGTCGTCTTCGGAATTGAAATAGAACAGGTGGGAACCGTGTTCGCGGCGGGCGTCACAATGAGGCGACACGTCGGCGCCACTGGGCGTGTAATGCCAGTGGAAGCGAAACTCCGCCTTCTTCGCCCCCAGTAAACGCTGGATTTCATTGCGATAGGCATCGCTGCACAGTTCGTCAATGAATTCCTTCCAGGGCCGTGGCACGGGCATTCCCGGCGTGTACTCCAGGGAATAACGGTCATGCGGAGCCTGCCCGGCGCGACGCTCATAGCCAAATTTCTGCTCGAACATATCCAGGGGCGGCATATTTGCCAGCAGGTCCTGGAATCCGGATTCTGTCAGCACACCTTCGGTGTTGAAGTAAGGATAGGGCTTGATCGCCATAAAATCCTCTAGCTTCAGGTTGCGCAACTTATCAATATCGATGTATTTCATGCGGCTTTGATTTCCAGTTTCGGCGTACGATCCAGCACTTCAAATGCATCGTGACGCACATGGTTCTTGCTGATTTCATCCCGCACCAGGTCTTCATTGACACACCCGGACTCGATGCACTCTTTCAACAGGCCAAAAAAGAACTGTTCCTGCTGCCTGTCCGGGTGCTCCTGATAGTGCCCCAACAAGCCGTACTCGCCAAAGACTTTCGCTCGCAGGCGATTGGCAGAGGCCAGCAGCGGCTTGTTCTTGAACTTGTTGGCGGGCGTGAAATCCACCGGTAAACCGGTTTTCCAGGGCTGGGTCTTGCGTTTGGTATTGTGCAACAGACGGGTATTTGCGTCCAAATGGTCAAAATCGTTCCAGCAGTTTTCCAGATAGCCGATATTGGCGGGATCCTCATAGGCCAACACCATCCACTCTTTGTAGTCCTTCTCTGAGCGAAACAGCTGGTCGAACTCTTTTTCGGCATCCCAGTGCTTAAGTCGCGCACAGTCCAGTAACATCACGCTGGTGGCGACCTGGGATTCCTTTTCAGATTTCCCGCTGCGGTGCCGTCCCATAACGGCGGCACCTTCCATATCGCGATCCAGCAACTCGTAGACATCACCCGCCGCAAAGACATCCGGGTCAATGACCACTGCCCTGCCCTGCCAGTTCATCAACTCCGGCGGCTTGAAGCGCAGGGGGGTAAATGACTGCAGGTCCGCCATACGCCAGACGCGACTGGTGCCACCGCGCAGGAAAGTCTGCCCTTCTTTGGCGGCCAAATAAGGGTAATCCCGCGTATGAATAAACCTGACATCAAATTTGTCGGCGCTGGGGGAGTTGCGGCGCAGGGAATATTCCGCCACCAGGGCTCCCAGCCACTGCCGCTCGTTGGTGTGGATGAACACGCACTTATCCATTAGTAACCTCGCTATTCTCGGCGCTGGTATAACCAAATACCGGCAATAGGTGCGAATCTACCACAGCATTGAGCTCCGCCACTTGATCGTCGTCAAAGTAGTCGCGGTAGCCGCCCACCTTGGCTTTGCGCACCTTGAAGGTGTTGGGGTCGTTGACATCCTTGGCCTGTACCCGGCTGCCGCTGCGCCAGAAATAGTTCTCCTGCTCTTTTTTGCGCAGGTTTTCAACCGAGGCGAATTCCGCCGTATCCCTGAGGAACTCATCATTCGCTTCAAGACCGAGGAACTCCACAATTCTGGCCATTTCACGCTCGGGGTGCGAACGCAGGTCTTCGTAGCGCACAACGAGAAGATTTTCAATTTTAGGCAGTTCTGTGGCCCAGTTGTTCATAAACTCGATGATATGTGTCAGGCCCTGGTTTTCATCCACAACGAAGTCATATACCGAAATATCCGCCTCGTGGGCCGGGTATTTATTCATGGCCTTTTTTTCCGGGCGCATGCGGTACTTCCACTGGAAGAATTGTGATACTGCGACATCCAGGGGGTTGCGCACCAGCAAAATCGTCTTCTTATTGTAAAAGTCTTTTTTCGAATCCACGTTACCGGTGTAGCCGCGCAGGTAATTGTCGTGGGTGAAGAAGATTTTGGGGATGTCTTTGTTCAAACGGGCGTAGTTGTCAAAGCCCATCAAAATGTTGTCCGGCAGCTTGTACACCAACTGATAGTAACGAGAAATCATCACCCGCACCCAGGTGCGGCCACTCTTGCCATAGGAGGCAAAAATGTACTGGCAGCGGTTATACTTCCAGAATTCCTCACGTCCACGGCGCCAGCGTTGCAGTTCGTGGGCTTTTTCTTCTGGCAAAAATACCGAAATCGCGCGTACCAACCATTTGATTATGCGCTTGATAACCATGTGCATAGTAAGTCCCCCTGACCAGGGTAGATTAAGCGGCGAAGGGTATAGGATGAGCGGGATATTCTCAAGATTGGGTGGTATTTTTAACGGCTTTCGTTCGCCCTGGGCCACATGAAAATTGGTAATTTTCACAGCTCCGGGCCAGACACAAGCAGTGTGTGTATATGCCATCTTTATCGGCGGCCATTTCCTGTATTATAGCCACATCTCCCAGACGGGGCGTCACCCGCCTGAACCGCTGATATGGTCACAAACCTTGAATCACTCACTCTACAAACGCCTGATCAATCGCTGCCTTTTACTGGCAATCGGCGCTGGCCTATGGAGTGGCATCGTCATCGCCGAAGAGCCGGCATCCACACTCCCTGCCTGGCAGGTTCTGGAATTTGAGCACAAGGCTTTCTGGGCCACGGCGCGATCTCGCGTAGAAATCAACAGCGACCCAGCCAATGAACAACTGTGGCAACTGAATGCCTCCAGCTCTGTTATCAACAGTTCCGAGCAGGTGAAACTGACGCTCGATTCCAAAGATGGCCGCGTAATCCAGCGCTCACGCTTCAGCAGTGGCAAGCAACAACGCTACAAGACCTTCGATTACCTGGCGGATCATATCGTGCGCGTACGCCGCACCCCGGGCGACGACCCCAACCAGCCATCAGCTGAGTGGCCCATCAAAAGCAGCAATAACATCGCCTACCCGAAACCTGCCAATAATGGGGTAGTCACCGATGTCTATGCATTGTTACCGCTGGCGAACCGCTTTCAGGCCGGATCCGATGAATCCGCCGAATGGCTGGTGCTCACCGACTACAATTTTTATCACGTGCGCATGACACACAGTGCCAACACGACCATACCTGTTAACTTCCAGATTGCCGACGGCCAGAGCATCACCGGCACCCGCGATGTGCGCACAGTGACCCTGGAGGCCAACCCACAGGGGCCGTTGGTGGAAAAACCGGATTTCAGCTTGCTGGGGCTACACGGCAGAATCACTCTGTTATTTGATAAGGAATTGTCGATACCCGTGCAATTGCGCGGTACCGCGCCAAAGTTGGGGCCTGCTGAAATCAACCTCAAGACAGTTACTCTGAGGGAACCCCGGCCATGAAGGCCCACAACGGGCCGGTGGGTTTAATCAGCAACCCAGGCAGTGGACACAATCGCAACCAGTTTGAGCGCATCCGCACACTTATTGAGCGGTGCCCACAAATCCACCATATCGTGACCGACAGCCCGGCTGGGGTAAAGCCCGCCCTCACTGAACTGGCGAGCCGGGGAGTCAGCGTGCTGGCCATTAATGGCGGCGACGGCACGGCATCGGGTGTTTTGGGCGAATTACTGGAGTCCGGACTGTTCGAAACGCCGCCGCTTATTGCCCTGCTGCCGGGGGGCACCGCCAATATGAATGCGGGTGACATCGGCATCAGCGGCTCCCTGAGGAAGGCGACGTCACGCTTTTGTAACTGGTGTGAGAACGGGCGCGACACCACGGGCAAGCTGGCGCAGCGCGCCTTACTGCGGGTGGTAACAGAAAGCGGCCAGCGGCCACATTACGGCATGTTTCTGGGCGGCGGCGCCATAATCCAGGGTACCGAATATGCGCACCGGGAAATTCACTCGCGGGGCTTTCGCGACGATTTTGGTCTCGCGTTGAGCACCCTGCGCACCGTGTGGGGCGTACTGCGCAATGATCCGGCGTATAACCGGCATGTGGCCATCAACCTGTTTCTGGATGACGCCGACCTGGCGCAACACGACACATTAATCCTGGCCATGAGTACACTGCAGCGCCTGGCCTTTGGCATGCGCCCCTTCTGGGGACGAGAGCCCGGCGATATCCGCGTGACGCTGATAGAGCAGCACTGCACCCGTTTTGCACGCACGTTTATCTCAATCATACGCGGCCGCCCCAATAACAATGCGGTTCCCTCCTCGGGCTATATCAGTCACAATGCGCAAAATGTCCGCATCGAACTGGGCGGAAAGCTAAACCTCGATGGAGAAATCCTGGAGGCCAATGGTCCGGTGGAGATCAGCGCCAGTATGCCTCTGGAATTCCTGAAACTGTGAGTGCCTACCCCCATGTGAGCGGCCCGAGCGTGGAGTCAGACCCCGCACTGGGGCGATTACTTGAGAAACTGCGACTGCGCCACCATGACGCCATCTGCGGCGCACTGCTTTACGGGTCGTGCCTGCGCAATGGCAATATTTACGATGGCCTGGTGGATTTATACCTGATTTGCGACAGTTATCGGGCAGCCTACGGCCGGTCATGGCTGGCGGCGGCAAACTGGATGCTGCCTCCCAACGTATTTTACGCCGAGCTGAAGCCAGACGACGAAACACCGGATGCCAAAACCCTGCACTGCAAGGTCACCATCATCTCCCTGCGCGACTTCCAGCGCGGCTGCTCCCAAATCCGCTTCGAATCCTACATCTGGGGTCGCTTTGCACAACCGACCAGCATAATTTACAGCCGCGATGAACAGTCGCGGTCTGCGATAGAAGATTCGCTACTGCAGGCGTCTCACACCCTTCTGCAGAAAGCAGTTCCCGCCCTGCCGGAACATGGCAGCCTGGCCGCCTTGTGGGAGCAGGCTCTGGCCCTGAGTTATGCCACCGAGTTGCGCTCCGAAAGCAGCGGACGCGCCGGGGAACTGGCCCAATCCTCACAGGAGTTCTACACCACCCTTGCCCGGCATCACGCTGACTCGCTTGGGTTCCCCTTTACAGTGTATGACTACGGCACAGGGCTACAGTATAAGAGCCAGGTCGATATCACCAGGCGTCGCCTGAGCGCGCTGGCCTGGTCCTTGCGCCGCGGCCAGGGCAAACTGATGTCCATTCTGAGAGTGGTCAAGGCGCTATTCACTTTCGAAGGCGCACTGGACTATTTCGCATGGAAACTGGAGCGCCACTCAGGGCAGGAAATCATCATTCCCGACAAGGTCAGGCGGCTGCCGCTCATATTCCTGTGGGGCTTCTGTTGGGATCTGTACCGTCGCGGCCTGTTCAAGTAGTGGCTTGACGTAGCTCATGTACTTTTTAACTCTTTGTTTTTATTGATATATTTTATTTGTCAGCCACAGCATCAAGTATTATTTACGCTGAAATCGGGCCCGCTGAAATGGCAATAAATAGCACTTTCCTTTATAGTTTCCTCCCGCAATAAAGCCACTTGGCAACACAAATAGCGATACTATGAAAGCCTGCGTATTTATCCAGACCAATCACAAGCAGATCACCGGCGCCATCGTGGCTGAACACGCCCTGCGCCGTTATTCCCTGAACAACGACAAGTTTGACGTGCAGATTATGGACAGCCGGGACTACCCGTTTTTTGCCGCTCGCGAAGGCCAGGAATACCTGCGCGATGGTGTTAAACGAACCTGGCTCAACGATGACCTGCAATCTTTCACACCCACACGTTTTATGCCCCCCAAGTTGATGGGCTATGAAGGCCAGGCCGTGGTGATCGACCCGGATATCTTCGCTGCCAGCGATATCTGGGAGTTGCTAAACCGCGACATGCGCGGTAAGGCGATCATGTGCCGTATGCGTTCCGGCCCCAAGGGATTAATCGATAAGTGTATGGCCAGTAGCGTGATGCTACTGGACTGCGCCAAATTGCAGCACTGGGACGCCGAAAAGAAATTCGAGGCCATGTTTGATTTCACCCAGGACTACCAGCCCTGGATCTGCCTCAGGGAAGAAGACCGCGACAGCATCGATTTCTTTGAGTCCGAGTGGAATGACTTCGACAAGTTCACACCGGACACCAAAATGCTGCACACCACACGGCGCAAGACCCAACCCTGGAAGACCGGCCTGCCCACCGACTGGCGTCCCGCGGAGCGTTTTCGCCTGTTCCCGCCGGTCGCCTGGGTGATGCGCGCGCGCCGGAAGCTATTCGGTGAATACGCCTTCCTGGGCAACTACAAGCAGCATCCGGACAAGAACCAGGAAAATTTCTTTTTCGGCCTGCTCAAGGAGTGCCTCAACGAGGGCACGGTCACCGAGGAGTTTCTGCGTAACGAGATGGCGCAAAACCACGTGCGCCACGATGCCCTGCAGGTACTGGACAGGACGCCAGATCTGCCGCCGGCACCACTGCACCCGCTCAGCGCGGTATCACAAGCTGCCTGACAGCTTGCGCTGCCCGCCGCAGTTCATCATCCGCCGTTCCCCGCGCTGCAGGTATTGCCGCATCTGAGGCCTTCAAAACCGCAGCCGCCGACGGAATCATGGCCGGCTCCAGCCAGGCGGCACGCCCGCTGCCAACCAACGCACTCTGGATATTGCCAATATCACGCCGCATACGCTGCGGTCCAAAGCGCATGGCCAGGCGATGACTGAGTGGCTTGTAGCGATAACTGTGCGCCAGTGACCACCACCTGGCCTCACCATCCCCCACATCAAATATGAACAGAGGCACACCCATGGCCGCCGCCTCTCCCAGCATGGACATGGACTCGCCGGTAACGACAAAAGCATCGGCCAGCGCTAACAAGCCACGATAGGGGTTATCACCGGCATCGCCCCAGCGATAGCAAAAATGCGGGGCACTCAGCTGTGCCTGCAGCGCGTCACCGGCCGGGCCGGGTGTGCGCGGGCTGTCAGTGACCAACAGGGCACCACCGGCAGCCGCCGCCAGGTCATTGGCCATCGCACCCAGGCGCTCACCTTTTTCGGCAGTCATCACAAAACGCCCGCTGTCTCCACCCATCAGGACCGCTATCCAGGGACGCGGCAAATCCACCAGCCGTGAGCGCAGTCGTTCACCGGCAGCGGCCAGCTCCACCTCAGGCATGCGGTGCAGAGGCAGTGTGTTGTGCAGGATATTGTCCTGCTGTGGCAGGAAGTACTGGGGGGTGGTCACCACCAGGTCCCAGGTAGAAAGGGGCGCCCAGGGACGGCCGATGTGGACCAGGCGAGTGCCGCCGCCGGATTGCTGTTTGATCCAGCGCGCGACAGGCTCATTGCGACGCCCGGCGCTGATCACCAGGTCCGGCCAGGGAGCGTCAAGGGGGCTGGACTCGGCCTGCTCAATACCGGCCAGGGTGACCTGCAGGCCCAGGTGTGTGAGCAACTCCCAGGGGCGGGCCACAATGGTCTTTTCCACATAGCCAAAACCCAGTTCCCGGGCCAGGGCCAGCACCTGGGTATTATCGCCGGCCTTTCTTCCCAGGAGGCACCAGACTGTGATTTTCCCCTCACTCACTAATGCGATCGCTCCAAATATTGCCAAAGCCAGCCATTTATAGAAATCCGCGCTGGCGGTAAACTATCCCACAAATTACTCGCGAGAAGAAACCCTTTGAAACCCACCGTTTTCATACACACCAACCACAAGCAGATGCTGGGTGCACTGGTAAGCCGCTATTCCCTGCAGAAAAACTCCTCCCACGCAAATGAGTTCGATGTAAAGTTTATCGAGGTGAAAGATTATCCCTGCATGCTACAGCGCGAGGGGCAGCGTTACCTGCGCGACGGAGACATGCGCCCCTGGCTAAACCAGGATCTGCAATCCTTCACGCCACTGCGCTTCGCACCGCCGGAATTGATGAACTACGAGGGTCGCGCGGTGATAATAGACCCCGATGTCTTTGCCATCGGCGATATCTGGGAGTTGCTGAATCGCGACATGGCGGGATCGGCCATCGTGTGTCGTCCCAAGTCCGGGCGCAAAGGGCGCAAAGGTGCGTACGCCAGCAGTGTCATGCTACTGGACTGCGCGCAGCTCAAGCACTGGCAGTTCGAGAGGGACTTCACGGAGATGTTCGAGCCGGTCAAACGCGATTACATGGACTGGGTGTCATTAAAACTGGAAGACCCGGCCACCATTGGCCTGCTCGAGAACGAATGGAATGACTTCGATAACCTGACTGACGGTACCAGGTTGCTACACAATACCAAACGCAAAACCCAGCCCTGGAAAACCGGCCTGAAAATCGACTACCGCATGGCCGATACGTTCCAGCTATTTCCCCCCAGGCACTGGTTGCGCCGGGGGCGTCGCGCCCTGTTTGGCGACTACAAGTTCGCCGGCACCTATGCCGCCCACCCGGACCCACAACAAGAGGCCTTCTTTTTTGGCCTGGTGCGGGATGGACTGGCAGACGGGGCGTTCACCGAGAATCAGTTGCGCGATGAGATCGCACAGGGGCATTTGCGCGCGGACGCACTGGAGTTGATTGGCGCCTGACCCTGGCTAGCTGTAGTTGAATAGAGGATCCAGAGTTTCCGCCAGTCTCTGGTCAATGGCGGCGACTTCCTCATCGGTGAAGTAGTCACGGTACCCGCCAACCTTGGCTCTACGCACCTTGAAACTATTGGGGTTGTCCTTGTCACGCGGCATCATGCGGCCACCGGCCAGGCGAAACTGCTGCTTGCTCTCCATCTTCTTCATATTCTCATAGGAAGAATACTCCACCGCCGCATCGACATCCCCATCGCTGGCATCAATCTGCAGAAAATCCAGCATGGCGCGCAACTCACGGTGAGGCTCGCTGCGCAGGTCTTCATAGCGCAGCAGATGGAAGTGTTCAACCTTGTCAGCCTCCGCGGCCCACAGGTTCAGATAGTCTGTCACCGCCCGCATACTGCCGCCATTGTCACCCATAATGAAATCAAACAGGCTGATATCAGTACCGCGTGGCGGATAGTTGTTGATCGCCACCTTGGTGGGCTTGATCCGGAACTTCCACTGGAAAAACTGTGACACGGCGACATCACGGGGATCCCGGGCCAGCAGCACCACGCGTTTTTTATAGAACGGCAGCTTAGTGTCAAAATCACCCGTGTAGTCCTTGATGTAGTTGTCGTGGGTGAAGAAGACCTTGGGTACGGCTTTGTTGAGATTGTGGAAATTGTCGAAGCCAAGAATAGCGTTCTCGGGAAGCTTGTACATCACCCGGAACAGGTGAGACACCATGACCCGCAACCAGGTGCGGCCGCTTTTCCCGAAAGATACAATCACGATATCCGCCCGTTGCAGCTTGTCAAATTGCTCTACGCCGCGCATTTTTCGTTCGGCCACAAGAATATCCGCTTCGGATTCCCCGCGCATCCGCCAGTGCAAAATTCTGCGCGATAATTTCTTACGCCCGGTCTGCAGCCCTTGTCGCAGACTCTGAATGGTCGTTTTCACAACTGCTCCCCTCCATAGCCAAACATCGGATCCAACCGCGCCACCATTTGTTCCAGCTGCTCGCACTGCTCGTCGGTGAAATAATCCCGGTAGCCGCCCACCTTGGCCTTGCGCACTTTAAATGACTGGGGGTTGTCCTTGTCGCCGGGTTTGACCCGGGCGCCACTGCCCTTGAAGAACTTATCCTGCTCCATCTTCTTCATATTGTCGTAGGCCGCGAAATCCACCGCCTCGCGCACCTGCTCCGCCGTGACCGCTGTGCCGGTAAATTCCATGATTTGTGCCAACACGGCACCGGGGTCTGTACGCATATCCTCGTAGCGAACAACCAGCACATCTTTCAATTCGGGAATAGCCTGTGCCCAGCCATTGAAATACTCGACAATACGCGGTACTCCCGCCTCTTTGTCGAGCACGAAATCCCAGGTGCTGATATCAGCCCCGTCGGCGGGATAGTCATTGATGAACTTCTTGTTGGGACGCATGCGAAACTGCCACTGAAAAAACTGTGACACCGCCACATCGCGCGGGTCGCGCACCAGCAACACGATGCGCTTGCCCTGGAAGTGGCTCTTGGATTGCGCGTTACCAGTGTAGTCGCGCAGGTAGTTATTGTGGGTAAAAAATACCGCCGGCAGCTGCGAATCACTCTGCTTCAGGTTGTCGAAATCCAGCAATTCACTGGCATCCAGCCCACCCTTGAGCTGGTAGGCACGTGACAGCATGACGCGTAACCAGGTTCTGCCGGACTTGCCCCAGCTCATCAAAACCCAGTCACTGCGCTCTAGTTTTTTGTACTCCTCACGACCGCGCAGCCAGCGCTCTATCTTCTTGCGGCGCGATGCAGGCAACCAGAAGCAGAGCAGCATAATAATGTGGCGTACTACAACCCGAGCCTTGTCGGCCATGTGCGGGGCTATCCTCAACAGTGTAGTGGGATGGCGGCGAATAATACCGCAAAACGCCTGTTATCGCATTACCGCCACAGGGCTGGATTTACCGCACTATTGCCAGCAAAATTACCGCACTATTAACATCTTTACCGGCCGGGGCGCCTTGCCCGGCTCAACCGCGCCATACTAAAATGCGCTGATGTCACTGATAAACCTGAATGCGCTGCGCGAGGCGCGATTACACACGGATCCGTTCGACTTCCTGGTGGTACCGGGCTTCCTCAGCAGGGAAGTGCTGGCGCAGGTCAACGCGGATTACCCCGCGATAGATTCCGCGGCTAACCACGCTCTGGAAAGCCTTCAGTACGGCGCGGCCTTCGCGGCGTTAATGGAAGAATTGCAGGCTCCGTCTTTCGCCACAGCACTGGGTGAGCGTTTTGATATGGAGCTGGCATCCCTGCCAACCACGGTGACCGTGCGCAAGTTCTGCGAGCGCACCGATGGCAACATTCACACCGACCACAAAAGCAAGGTGATTACCGTACTGGTCTACTTCAACGAGCAGTGGGATCACGAAGACGGGCAATTGCGCATGCTGCGCTCAAAAGACGATATCGAGGACTATGTAGCCCAGGTGCCACCTCTGGGCGGCACAATGCTGGCTTTTCGCCGCACCGACCACTCCTGGCACGGGCATACCCGGTTTGTCGGGGAGCGGCGTATGGTGCAGGTGAACTTCCTGGACCAGAGTCCACTGTCGGTCGCTGCGCAGCGTATCAGCCGTTTCGGCACGCACTTCATGAAGAATGTGCTTGGGATGCGCTAGAAAAGCGCCTCGATGCGCTTGACCACCGCACCCACATCGTCCGGCAGCTCGGCGTCGGGGTCGCGAAAGGCCTCTCCCGACCATACCGCGAGCCCCCGCTCCACCAGCAGTCGGTGGAAAGCACGGAAATCACGCGTGGCACACAGCAGCTTGAATACATCCAGGTAGTACACACCTCTGGCCATGCTATGACGCCAGCGGTCCCACGTGGACTCCTGCCGCGGATTGAATAACCAGTGGGCCAGAGAGCGTCGCTGCTGATCAACACTGCCCAACCAGCCCCCCGGCAGGGGAAAGATAGCCAGCGGCTTGTGCAGGTAAATTACCTCCACCATCATTGAGACGCTGTCAGCGGTAACGATGAAACCGTCGGCACTGCCAAGCAGGGCGCGATAGGGGTTTTCCTCAGAGTCAGCGGACCACTGGTAAAACACCGCCTGGGGAGGCAGGTCCTTACGCAATACCTCGATAACTTCAGGCGTGGTGCGCCGGCTGGTCGTCACATAGGGAGTGCCACCCAGGTCATCGACGATCCAGCGCGCTGTCGCCACCAGGTCATCCGCGACCTGGCGATTCATGATGAACGGATTGGTCTCGCCGCCTATCAGCATGGCGATCAGGGGTTTGTCCAGCGGGGCAAACCGCTCCCGCCAGGCCTGCGCCTCGGCCGCCACATCCTGTGCGTCAACTCGCATCAGCGGCAGGGTTGTGGGCAGGAAATTGTGCATGGGGGGCATCTGGTTCTCGGCACTGGCCACCACCAGGGAGAAATCCAGCATGTAACCGGAGGGCTTGCCCACCAGAACGATTTTGGTTCTGTCACCAGATTGCTTGCGCACCCACAGGGCCACCATGGAGGGGCGCCGGCCAACCGTGAGTATCAGGTCAGGCCAGGGTCCTTCTATGGGGTCCGATTGGCTGAGATCCAGATGGTCAAGAGAGGGCCTGTAACGCGGCTTGCCCAGCACATACTGCGGCAGCATATGCACGTATTTGTGCTCTACCGGCCAGGGCAAGGCATCGACAATGGTATCGACCTGACCGTTGTCGCCGCGTTTGTCGCTGAGAATAACCCAGGTACGCGGAGCTAATACCTCGTCACCCATCCACCGCGCCTTCCTGGCAATAGCCCAGTTCCGGTAAAATATTGTCCCTCACCAGGGCCTCCAGCTCCGCCACCTGCGCCGGCTCGAAGTCATCCCGGTAACCACCCACCACACCGCGCCGCACTTTGAACGTACTGGGGTCATTGGCGTTGACCAGCTTCATGCCACCCTGACTGAAGGTACCACTGGTTTCCAGCTTCTGCAGGTTATCGAAGGAGCCCCACTCCACCGCCGCCCGAATCTCATCTTCGCTGAAATTTTCACCCATCAATTGTGTGATCTTGTGCAACGTAGGCACCGGCTCAGAGCGCAGCTGCTCGTACTTTGCCAACATGCCATGCTCCAGGGCCCGCACGTTGCGAGCCCAGGTATTCTCGTACTCAATCAGGCTGGGCAGCCCGATGTCAGAGTGCCTGACAAAGTCCCACATTGTTATGGTACGTCGATCTATCGGGTGATCTATAAAGTGATTGATCAGCTCCTGCTTGGCACGGGACTGCCGCTTGGTGAACTGGTGGTACCAGGACACCGCTATATCGATCGGGTTACGCGCCAGGAACAGAACAGGCTTATGACGCAGCGGATTGTCAGTGGCACCCTCGGCCAGCAATTTACCCACCTCACCCTCATAGCTGTAATAGCCATTGGTTGCCGCCAACCGGGGTATTTCAGGTATCTTGCGGGCAAATTCATCCGTGTTGATCAACTGGGACTCTGGCAGATCGTAGCGCAGCTGGTACAGCCGCGAGATCATCACCTTGAGCCAGGTATTGCCACTTTTGGGGTGGCCTATGATCAGGAAGTTGGCCCGATGCGCCTTGGCCAATTCCAACCCGGCCAGGTACTTGCGACGCAATGCTACCCGGGTGTTGGCAGGCAGGGGCTCAGTCGGAATGAGAATTAACGCCTTCTTGACGCCATCGCTCAGGTTAAACATATTTTCTCGCTCTTGGAGCTGATCAGGTGGCTGATGAGAGGCGTGAATTATGCGTCAAACCTCCGAAAATGACCAGATGGCGGGCGTTGATGTACAATACCGGCCAGTTACGACAGGAACGCCACCCCCCTTGATCATCGACCGCCACATCAGCTGGGAAATTATCCGGCCTTTCTGCACCGGGCTGGGCCTGCTCATACTGATTTTTATCGGCTTTTCCGCGGCACGACAGCTGTCTTTCGCTGCGCAAGGGCAACTCGACATGCCCACCGCCTTTCAGTTGATCGGCCTTAACACACTGATTACCCTGGAAATATTACTCCCTTCCGCGTTTTTTTTCTCGGTACTGGCCGCCGTCGGCCGGCTCTACCGTGACTCTGAAATGACCGCCTATTACGCCGCCGGCGTGAGTCGGGCGCGCATTCTGGAGGCGGTACTCAAACTGGCCCTGGTTATCGCCATTTTCACCGGTTTTCTTTCTGTTCTGGGGCGCCCCTGGGCCTACCGCACAAGCTATGCACTGGAGGCGGCGGCGGAAGCCAAATTTGACCTGAAACAAATGGCCGCCGGGCAATTTGTCAATCTGGGTGGCAGTGACTATATCTTCATTGCCAACGACCTGGACCTGGCGCGTGGTTTGCACAAAGGCGTGTTTCTGCAAAAAAATCACTGGAAAGCCCATCGTACGGAAATTATCGTCGCGGAATCGGCCTCTCTGCCGACACTTAATCCGGGCCAGGCCATGCAGGCGCGATTCTACAACGGCTATAACTACCTGCTGGACAATCGCAAGCGGCAGGATATGTCCCTCAAATTCAAAGAGCTGGTGGTACGGCTACCGAACGAGGAACTCCGGGAGCGCTACCGTCGCAAGGCTGAGACCACGATCAACCTGTCCACATCTTCCGAGCCCAAGGATATCGCCGAGTATCAGTGGCGGATCACCACACCTCTGGCGACGATCCTGCTGGGCCTGATCGCCGTACCACTGGCTCGCTCGGGCGCACGCGAATCCCGCACGCGCAATTTCTTTATTGCATTGCTGGTATACATCGCCCTGTTCAGCATGATCAGTGTCACGCGCACCTGGATTGAACAGGAAAAAATAGGGGCACTACCCGGCCTCTGGAGCGTCTACGTCATTCAGGCGGTCCTGCTTTTGCTGCTGGTCACCCAACCACGGTTGAAGCGACGATGATTCTGCAACGATACATCGGCCTGAGCCTGGCCAGGGGCTGGTTACTGGTATTGCTGGTCCTTGGCACGGTGTTCGGCCTGATCAGCTTCATCGAGGAATTGGGCCATACCCAGCTCGATTATGGCGCACTGGCCGTGGCGCGCTATACACTGTTCAGCCTGCCACAACAGCTGATAGGCCTGGCGCCGGTTATCGCCCTGCTGGGCAGTATCGTGGCACTGGCAAACCTGCAACGTTTCAACGAACTCACCATCATCAGTTGTACCGGGTTCCCGTTGAGAAAACTGGTCACCGCCATCGCCCTGCCAACCCTGCTGCTGATGGTGTGCCTGTGGCTTTGCATGGAATACTTCGCGCCGCAGCTGGCGCAGAGCGCGGAGCGAGAAAGGCGCCTGCTGCGCTATAGCAACCACATCATAATCCCCGGTGGCGGGGTCTGGTCCACCAACGGCCGCCGCTACATCCACCTGGGCAAGATGTATGAAAACAGCGTACCGGGCGATATCAGTCTGTTCGAGTTCGAACAAAGCGGCCAGCTGATCCGCGCCCTGCACGCCCGCACCGCAGAGGTCAGCCCCGACCGACGCTGGTTGTTCCAGGGCGTCCGGGAAAAGCAGATGGTGGACGGCAAGTTTATAACTCGCTCTCACAAGGAGTTGGAAATAGCCCAATTGTGGGCCCCCAGTGAGCTGCCCACGCTCACCCTGTCCAGTGACAGCATGGCGCTATCAGTACTGTACCGGTATAGCCAATACCTCGCCAACAACGGACAACCAGCGGAGCAATACCTCAGCGTGTTCTGGCAAAAATTGCTGATGCCACTTTCCGTTGCCGCCATGGTTCTGCTGGCCACACCGATCAGCGCCAACCTGGGCTCGGGACGCAGCCGCAGCTTTGGCCTGAGCATGGGCATTGGCGCGGTGGTCGGTATAATGTTCTACTTGGCCGCACAGATCATTTTCGCGCTGGGACAGTTACTGCAGTTCAGCATTTCACTGGTGGCTGTATTGCCGACCATCATTATTTTACTGTGCGCCATGGTCTTGCTACAGCGCATGCACTGGTGACCGCAGTTGTGATAAAACACCGGGCTAGTGCACTTTATCCACCGCGGTACACTTGGCATAATCTGCCGCTGTACAGTCACATAATCGGAGCCATTCTCACATGGGCATGATGCTCGGCTTTTTCCGCGCCTACCGCTGGCAAACCGTGCTGATGCTGATCGCCCTGTTGCTGTCCGGCATCGCCGAGGGCATCGGGCTCTCTGCGTTATTGCCGCTGCTGAATATCGCGCTGGGCCCCGAGGCAACCAGCCTGCTGCCGGGAGCGTCCACAGCGAGTCAGAGTGAGTTTGAACGCATCGTACTCGATACCCTGGCCGGGCTGGGCATCGCCCCGACTCTGGGCAATATGCTCAGCATCATCCTCGGCGGTGTGGCCTTCAAAAGCGTGTTTCTGTTGGTGGCCCAGCGGCAGGTGGGCTATACCGCCGCCCAGGTCAGTACCGACCTGCGCCTGCAAATGCTGCGCGCGGTGTTGCGCTGCAAATGGGAGTATTTTTTACACCAACCCGTGGGCAAGCTGACCAACGCACTGGCCTCCGAGGCAGGACGCTCCTCGGATGCCTTTGTCAACGGCGCCACCGCCATCACTTACCTGATTCAGGCGCTGATTTACGGTGCCATCGCCTTTGCCCTGTCATGGCGCGCCTCACTGGTCGCCATTGTTGCCGGTGTCATAGTGATCGGCCTGTCACACTTTCTGGTCAGGATCACTCGCCGGGCGGGTAAAAAACAGACCAGGCTGATGAACTCACTGATAGCTAATCTCACCGATACACTGCAATCAGTGAAACCTCTCAAAGCGATGGCACGCGAACACCTGGCAGATCAGGTACTGGCCTACGATACCAACCGCCTGAACAAGGCCCTGCGCCGGCAGGTGCTGAGCGGCGCTTTATTGAGCTCGGCCCAGGAGCTCATGTTTACCGGGTTTATCTGCCTGGGCGTTTATGTCGCTATGGAAAAATACACCATGGGCCTGCCCATGGTCATGGTACTGGTGGTCGCTCTGGGGCGAGCCTTCTCATTCTTCGGCAAAGTACAGAAGCAATACCAGAAACTGGCTCAGGGTGAGAGCGCCTACTGGTCACTGATGGACGCGATCAATGGCGCGAACAATGCGCAGGAGCCTCTGGGCGGCAGCGCCACGCCACATTTTGAACAAGCCATCAGCTTTGAGAATGTGAGTTTCGACTACGACGGGCACCCGGTATTCAGCGGCCTGTCCCTGCAGTTTGAGGCCGGCTCGCTGACCACCCTGGCCGGCCCCTCCGGCTCCGGCAAGACCACCATTGTTGATTTGACCATAGGCTTGCTGCAGCCCCAACAGGGCTCGATACTGCTGGACGGAATACCCTTGCAGGACATCGACATCAAGCTCTGGCGCAGTATGATTGGTTATGTGCCGCAGGACACGATACTGCTGCATGACAGTATTCTGCACAATGTCACCCTGGGTGACCCAGCGCTCAGTACAGACCAGGCGATAGAGGCACTGCGCGCAGCCGGCGCCTGGGACTTTGTGTCGCAGCTGTCCGACGGTCTGGAAACCATCGTTGGTGAGCGCGGCGGCAAGCTCTCCGGTGGTCAGCGTCAGCGCGTTGTCATCGCGCGGGCGCTGGTCAACCAGCCCAGGCTGCTAATTCTTGACGAGGCTACCAGCGCCCTGGACCCGGAGACCGAAGAAGCGGTGCGGCAAACCATGGAATCCCTCAAGGGCCGGCTCACCATTCTGGCCATCTCCCACAATCGCGCCATGGTGCAAGCAGCCGATTATGTGTACCAGATGACGGACGGCGGCGCCCAACTACTGGACGCCGAGAGTCGGTCAGCCCTCTCCAAGTAATTCCCGCACTGCCGTAACAGCCCGTTGCATATCTGATTCCGCAGGCACCATCGCTCCTACGAATTCCTCATCCAGCCACACCGCCCGGCCTGACTCACGCAACTTCTTGTGGGCCAGGGTGATATCCCGACTCAGTGGTTGCCAGAACCAGCGCATCAGGATCGTGTACAGGGCGCCACCCAAACGGAAGTCAGTGTCGGCGGAGCTGGCTCCGCGCATGCCACCGAGGTCAAACATCTGTACCGGCTTACCGGTAGCACAGGCCTCTGACAACATGGCAATACTGTCGCCGGTTACAATCAGCCTGTCCGCCCAGGCCAGTATGCCCAGATAGGGGTTGGCTGTGTCTGCAGACTGCCACCGATAGAAATAATTGGGCGCATCGATATTCGCCCGCAGGGCATCCACCGCCGCTTCACTGGTGCGCGAGCTGGTGGACACCAGCAATGAGCCCCCGTGCTCCCGGGCAAGGCGAGACACCTGTCGCGCCAATCGGGCAGCGGCTTTGCGCCCCAGGGTAAACGGCCCGCTATTGCCACCGACGATGACCGCGAAGTGAGGGCGAGGCAAATGAGCAAAAGTGGCCGCCCACTCCTCCCGCGCCAGCAGCAGGGACTGCGGTGTCACACTGTGCAGGGTCTGCATATTATTGAGGATATTGGGCCGCTGGGGGACCCGGTACTGGGGCGTGGTAATCACCAGGTCGAAGGAATCCAGCGACCCCCAGGGGCGCCCCACATGCACATAGCGGGTGCGGCCACCGGACTGGGCTCGAATCCAGCGGCAAACCGGTTCATTGCGTACACCACAGGAGATCACCAGATCCGGCCAGGGCGGCCGCAGCATAGCAGCGGACTCGGCGGTAATACCGCGCAACGTGTCCCAACCCAGCACATGGGGCCAAAACACATGGCTATGGTAGCTCAACACCTTGATTTCACAGGGCCAGCCCAGAGCCTCGACCAGGGCTCGCACCTGTCCCCGCTCTCCCGCGCGGTAGGCGTCTATCAGCCAAATGACTGGCATTACCATTGTTCCATGGGTATAGTTCCAGCCTTTGAAATTCAGGAGTCTGACGACTTACCTAGAATGACGCAAGGGTAGCAACGAAATGACCGATTACCAAGAATACCTGGACTTCCTCTACACCGCCCTGGAATCGCAGAACAAAAACAAGCTGACACTGTCTGAGTCCACGACACTGGTGGGAGATATCGGTCTCAGCTCCCTGGAAGTCATGGAGTTCATTGAGAAGATCGAAGACCATTTCGACATCTCCATACCGCTGAACATCCTCCCTGACGTGAACACCATTGGCGAGCTGGCCAAAAAAGTCCGGGAACTGAACTTCTGAGGTCCGGGCCCTATGCTGTTTGACAAATTTCAATCCATGGCCCATTTCCAGGCCGAACTCGCCGAGCGAGAGGTTGCCCCCTTTGGCGCCGTCACTGAGGAGATTCTCTCCGCCACCGAGGGCGTGGTGCAGGGCCGCAAGGTCATTCTGGCCGGCACCAACAACTATCTCGGCCTGTCTTACGACCCGCGTTGCATAAAAGCATCCCAGGACGCCGCCCAGCGCTGGGGCACAGGCACCACCGGATCACGGCTGGCCAATGGCTCCTTCGCCGAGCACCAGGCCCTGGAGACGGAAATAGCGGAATTTTACGGCGTTGACCACGCCATTGTGTTCTCCACCGGCTATGCTGCGACCATGGGCATGTGCTCCACCCTGGCCGGCCCCGGGGATGTCATCCTCATGGATGGCGACAGTCACGCCAGCATTTACGCCGGGGTCAAGCTCAGCGGCGCCGAGGTCATCCGCTTCAAGCACAGCGACCCACAAGACCTGGCCAAACGCATGCGCCGCCTGGGCGACCGGGCCGGTCAGGCTCTGATTATTGCCGAAGGCATCTACTCCATGCTGGGTGACGTCGCCCCACTGCAGGAGATAGCCGCCGTTAAACGAGAATATGGCGGCTACCTGCTGGTTGACGAAGCCCATTCCATGGGTGTGTTGGGCGACAGCGGCCGCGGCGCCGCACAGGCCGCAGGTATCGAAGCGGATGTCGACTTCATAGTGGGTACTTTCAGCAAGAGCCTGGGCGCGATCGGCGGCTTCTGCGTCAGCCCCCATGCGGAACTGGAGGCGATTCGATATTGCATCACCGCCTACATATTCACCGCGTCATCATCACCCTCGGTGATCGCCTCGACACGGGAGTCCCTGCGTATCATCAGCCGGGAGCCGCAGCTGCGCGACAAGCTCTGGGACAACGCCAATCGCCTCTACGACGGATTGAAGTCCCTGGGACTGCCCGTGGGCCCGACCGCCAGCCCGGTAGTGGCCGTAGAAATGGAAGATCGCTCGGCGACCATTGACTGCTGGAAGGCACTGATGGAAGCGGGGGTCTACGTCAATCTGGTGGTACCACCGGCCTCACCCTCGACCAATTTCCTGTTGCGCAACAGCGTCAGCGCGGCGCATTCGCGCGAGCAGATCGATACCATCATCGCCGCCTACGCCGGCCTCAAAGATGCCGGCCTGATCAATCCGTCCCAGGTGCACTAATGGAACAGATACTGATCACCGGCAATGGCCCATTGCGCGGTGAAGTAAGCGTCGCAGGCGCCAAGAACGCCGCCCTGCCCATTATTGCCGCCTCCCTGTTGACGCCGGATCCGCTACAGGTCAGTAATATCCCGGGGGTTCGCGACATAAGCACCTCCCTGCAATTGCTGCAACTGCTCGGCTGTGTGGTGCAGCGCTCAGGCACTGAGCTGATGATCCACAGCGCGGATGTCCATTCGGTCCACGTACCCTACGAGCAGGTCAAGACCATGCGCGGCTCTATCCTCCTGCTGGGCCCGTTGCTGGCCCGTTTTGGCGAGGCTGATGTCTCCCTGCCCGGCGGCTGCGCCATCGGCTCGCGCCCGGTTAATGAGCACATTGCCGGACTCCAGGCCATGGGCGCCGAGATCCACATCGAGGGGGGTTATATCAAGGCCAGGGCCAGCCGCCTGCGCGGCGCCCACTTCGCCTTCGATGTACCCTCGGTAACAGCCACCGAGAACCTGATAATGGCAGCGGCACTGGCGGACGGCACCAGCGTGCTGGAGAACTGCGCCCTGGAGCCCGAAATCGCTGATCTGGCCCGTTTGCTGTGCTCCATGGGCGGAAAAATAGACGGTGCCGGCACCAGTACAATCACTATCGAGGGCGTCAAAACCCTGCACGGCGCCAGCCACAAAGTGCCGCCGGATCGCATCGAAACCGGCACCTTCCTGGTGGCGGCCGCGGCAACCCGGGGTGATATCCGGGTAACCAACACCAACCCGGATTTCCTGCATCACGTGCTGGGTAAACTGGAGCAGGCGGGCGCCCACCTGCAGCTGGGGCCGGACTGGATACACCTGGATACCGGCGGCAAGCGCTGTCAGGCGGTCAATATTCATACCGCACCTTATCCCGCCTTTCCCACCGATATGCAGGCTCAGTTCATGGCACTCAATGCCCTGGCAGTCGGCACGGCGACGGTGGTGGAGAACATTTTCGAAAACCGCTTCATGCACGTCGCCGAGCTACAGCGCATGGGCGCCGACATCGAGTTGCAGGGCCATACCGCCATCGTGCGCGGGCGCGAGCGGCTGCAGGGCGCACCGGTTATGGCCACAGACCTGCGCGCCTCGGCTTCCCTGATTATCGCGGCGCTCGCTGCCGACGGGGACACCACCATCGACCGGGTCTACCACCTCGATCGGGGCTATGACAATATCGACGGAAAATTGGCCGATCTCGGAGCCGATATCCGCCGCATCTGAGTACAGGTTGCAGGAGTCAAGGTTGAGCCAGACGTTCGCACAAATTTCCGACCCCCACCTGAGCTCGCTGGAAGGGGTGCGTGTGCGGGACCTGCTCAACAAACGAGCCCTGGGCTACCTGTCCTGGCGGCGCAAGCGTCGCTTTGAACACCGCACAGAGGTTTTGCAGGCGCTGCAGCGTGACCTGCAACAATTCAGCCTGGACCAGTTACTGGTTACCGGCGACCTGACCCACATCGGCCTGCCACTGGAGTTCGAGCAGGGGCGCGCCTGGCTGCAGCAGTTGGGCGAGCCAGGGCAGATCGCCCTGGTGCCGGGTAATCACGACACCTGTGTCGCGGCTGACTGGGACAAAACCTTCGGCCTGTGGCAAGACTACATGGCGTCGGATGCCGAATCAGTTGATGCCGCCGGCCATGCGGCCACATTCCCCAGCCTGCGTGTGCGCGGCGATATCGCTTTCATCGGGGTGTCTACAGGTCGCCCCAAGCCACCGTTGATGGCCACGGGAACCGCCGGAGCGAGCCAGTTGAGCCGTCTGCCGGCACTGCTGGAAGACGCCACCACTAAAGGTCTGTTCCGGGTGGTGTACCTGCATCACTCGCCGCTACCCGGGGTGGAAAAATGGCGCAAACGGCTGACCGATGCCGCAGCGGTGCAGGCGGTGCTGTGCGAGCACGGGGCGGAGCTGATACTGCACGGGCACGGGCACCGGGCGCATTACAACGAATTGCGCACCCGAGACGGGGTGGCACCCGTTATCGCCGTACCTTCGGCATCCGCCCTGGGTTTACACGGGGCTGATGTGGCCCGCTACAACTGCTACAACGTGGAGCGCAATGACAGTGGCTGGCAACTGGATATTATGCCGCGATGCTATCAGCCGGCCACCGGCGAATTCGCCCCGGGCGAGAGCAGAACAGTATTGTTGACACGTAGGGTCTGACGCCTCAGGCGTTTTCGGCCGCCGCTTTTTCCAGTGCGCCTTTGACCAGTATCAGGTCGGAGATGGAATCCACGTCGATGGCCGCATTGGCATAGGGCAGAATCACCGCGCGCATGCGCAAACCCAGGCGCTTGCCGAGTCTGGTCAGGGCTTCCTCAAGCGACAGTAACCCCAGGCGATAGCGTATGACCGAACGCCAGCCCAGCAGGCCTATCACCACCAGCGGCTTTTTCCGCTGCTGCTCGATCTTGCGCCAGAACCTGGCGGCGCGACGGCCTTCCGGGGTGATAAAGGCAAACAGGTTACAGCCACAAAAGTCACCGTCACTGAAGTGCAGGACGGTTTTCTTGATACCGGGATAAGCCTCGGCAACCAGGGCATACGGGGCCAGGCCCACGGTAACGTCGACGTCATCCGCCAGGCTTTGCCGGCCAAAGGCATCCACAATCTCAGGGGTCAGCAGAGGGTGATCCGCCGTGGTCAGTAATACCGCCTCTTCCGGGCCCAGTCCTTGCATGGCCTGGTAGGCACTGGTACTGGGACTAATACCCGGTTCGGCCCAGTCTATTTCTCCCGCCTCAATCCACTGCGACAGGACCGCATCGGTAGCGACTTCGCTCGCCTCCGGGCCCGCCATGCATATCTTGCTGACCACCCGGGAGGCGCGCAGGGAATTCAGCACGCGACGCACCATGGGCGTACCATCCATATCGATCATGGCCTTGCTGCCGGCCTCGGTATGATTGATCAGGGAATCAGCTTTGGTGCGATCGCCCGCCAGGACAATGGCCGTCATTTGGTGTGTTTGCGGATCTAAATGCATTAGCTACAGTTCTTTTTGGTATATGCGGTAGCGTTTATACGCCTTGCCGCCAATGGTTTCAATGATATTGCGCATGCCGTCGTTGTCCTCGAGTATCCAGCCCATCTCGACATCCTTCACCCCATGTGCGTGCAGGGGCTTGCGGACAGCGTCGATGACCATGAATGCCAGGGTCGGACCCAGGCGCGAGTGCTGAAATTCCCGCCGCACCCCCATCAGGGGAATCCGGGCTGTCTGGGGGTGCCGCACCTTCAAGCGCCACAGCAGCTTGGCCCAACCGAAGGGCAGCAACTTGCCCTTGAGGTCACGGATCGCCTCATTCAGGTTGGGCAGGGCCACAATGAATGCGACAGGCTCGCCGTCGAGTTCCGCGATCTGGATATAGTCGACGGGCATCAGCTTGGCCATGGTTTTTACGGTGTCGGCCCACTCGGCCTCCTCCAGGGGCACGAAACCCCAGTTATCTTGCCAGGCGTCGTTGAAGATAACGCGCATTATGTTGGCATCCTCGGCCAGCTGCTTACGCCGTATCGGGCGCAGGCGGACCCGATCTGATACTCGGTTTGCCAGGCGCTCCATAACTCGGGGGGCATCAAAATCAGGTCGCACATGGTAGGCCAGCAGGTCTTTTACCGGCTGGAAACCCTGCGCTTCCACCCCCGGCCCGTACCAGGGCCTGGCGTGGCCCATCAGGAAGTATGGCGGTGTGGAAAATCCGTCCACCAATAAACCCACCTCCTCGTTGACATGCAGGTTGAAGGGGCCACGCACCTGCCGCATTCCCTCGCCGCGCAGCCAGTCTTGTGCCGCACCCAACAAGGCGGCAAAGATTGCGGGGTCATCATCCGCCTCCAGCATGCCAAAATACCCGGCGCCATCGTCGTGTTGTCGCAGGTGCATCTCATCAATTTGCGCGGTGATGCGACCCACGGGTACACCGTCCTTATAGGCGATCCAGGCCCGCCAGCGGGCGTGCTCGAAAAAGTGGTTGGCAGGGGAAAGCTGCTCGCGCTTCATGACATTGAGCGGTGGGATCCAGGCGGGGTCCGAGGCGTAGATACGATGCGCCAGGGCCAGAAACTGGCGCCACTGCCTGGATTGGGTCACCACCTCCACGGAGATGGTCGCATCATTATTATTACTCATGGCTGCCTTGGGTCGCACTTTGTACGTTCGATGGATGGGCAGTATACAGCCGAATTAACACCTTGAGAAACAAAGCAGGTGCAGGTGGCATGAAGCGTTCGCCGATTGATGGTGCAGGGACAGTGACCCACAATCATAGCGCGCCATACCCCCTTGCGTAGCCCTTGTGCCCATTGAGAAAAGCTACAATAGTGCCAGTGCGTATGAATATATCTTCAGTGTACAATGTCGCGTTTGACCACCTGACCCAATGGCGCAATTTCCACGTACGCCTCGGATGTCTGGAACGGACACCCATACCTACTTGACCACCGCCAGTGATATCTTGCTGCAAAGAGCAGAAGACTTCTGCGTTGAACGTGCAGCCAGCAACTACCTTGCAGTGCTGGATGCTGCTGTTGAACGGGCCGCAGATCGGCAATAGGAGACGCAGTACCATGTGTGGAATTACCGGCTTTATACAATACAAGGGCGGCGCCAGGGATGAACTCACCAGGCGCTGCCAGGCTATGGCTGACACGCTTATCCACCGCGGCCCCGATGCAGGCGGGGTATGGGTGGATTCTTCTTTTCCGCTGGCGCTGGGTCATCGCCGCCTGTCAATCATCGATTTGTCAAAAGCCGGAGCCCAGCCCATGGAGTCGGCATCTGGCCGATACGTGCTGTCTTTCAACGGTGAGGTGTACAATTTTTCCAGACTTCGGCAGGAGCCCTGGCTCTCGGGCTACCCTTTCCAGGGGCACTCCGACACCGAAGTGATTCTGGCGGCGGTGCAGCACCTGGGTGTGGAAAAGGCCGTCAGTAAACTTGAAGGCATGTTCGCGCTGGCACTGTGGGACAGGGAAGAACGCTGCCTGTGGCTGGCACGCGACCGGGTTGGCAAGAAGCCCCTCTATTATGGCTGGTGCGGCAACAGCTTCCTGTTCGGTTCGGAGCTGAAGGCATTGCGCAAACACCCGGATTTTGACAGTGACCTGGATCGTGATGCCCTGGGGCAATATATGCAGTATGGCTGGGTGTCCCAACCACACTCCATCTATCAACAGGTGCGCAAACTTCCGCCAGGTAGCCTGTTAAAGGTTTCACAGAACTGTAAACCGTGGGGCGCCCATCCGACCCAGTTCTGGTCTGCCAGGGACGTGTGTGAACGAGGCCAGAACAACAGGTTCACAGGAAGTTACGAGGACGCGATCAAGCAGCTGGATGCAGTGCTTAAGCGTGCGGTTGAAGACAGGATGGTGGCGGACGTAGAGCTGGGCGCGCTGCTGTCCGGCGGTATCGATTCTTCGATGATTGTCGCCCTGATGCAGCAAATATCAGACCGGCCGGTAAAGACATTCAGTATTGGTTTCTGGGAAGAAAAATACAATGAGGCCGAGTATGCCTCAGCGGTCGCCAGTCACTTGAAAACAGAGCACCACGAGATCTATGTGACGCCTGACCAGGCGCTGGACGTCGTCGAACATTTACCGCAAATGTATGATGAACCCTTCGCTGACTCTTCACAGATACCCACTTATCTTGTCAGTAAGCTGGCACGCGAGCAGCTCAAGGTTGTTCTGACGGGAGATGGCGGTGACGAGCAGATGGCCGGCTACCGGCGCTACAAGAACTGCCTGAAGCACTGGCAGCATATACAACGCATCCCCCGACCCGCCAGAAATGCCATGGGATCGATAACGAGCGCGCTCGGCACAGGCAGTTGGCGCTGGGCGAAAAAATACGCCGATCAAGGTAAAACGGTCCCTCGCTGGTCGCGCAAGATGGGGAAAATCAGCCAGCGCTCATGTAATTGGACAGCCGGGTCGCCACAGCAGACCCTGGCCAATAAATTCACCAGCTGCCTGGCTGTGGACCAGTTTGTACCCGGCGCCGTTGATCCAGTGACGCCATTATCCGATCCCTCCTGTTGGGCCAATGTGCAAGATCCGCTATTCGCCATGCTCCACTATGATTTCACCGGCTATCTGCCGGACGATATTCTGGTCAAGGTTGACCGTGCGAGTATGGCGGTGGGTCTGGAGGCGCGAGCGCCGCTGCTGGACACCAGGGTTCTGGAACTGGCCTGGTCACTGCCGCGTGAGTATCTGTTTGATGGCCGCACCGGTAAGCGCGTACTGAGGGACCTGTTGATGCGATATGTACCGCGCAATCTGGTCGATCGGCCAAAACGAGGCTTTAACGTTCCGGTAAAAGAGTGGCTTGTAGGTCCCCTGAGGGATTGGGTCGAAGACCTGATTTCAGAGCAGACACTGACAGAACAGGGCATTTTCGACCCAAAAAGTATCCGGGACGCCTGGCATCAACATCTGTATGGCTGGGCCAATCACTCTGAACTCATGTGGTCGGTACTCATGTTTCAGGCCTGGTGGAAGGCTCAATCTGTCGAATAGTAAGCCCCGCAGCAGGCCAATAAATTGATTTGCATCAATATATCACTAACGCTCCAGGCACTACTGTTCCCATCACATGAAATGTCATGTATTCAGCCTTTTTTGATTATGGACAATCATCTAAAATAGAATGGCACTGACTTAATGACTCAAAGCCCAATCTCTCTACGAGTCATTCCCGCGAAGGCGGGAATCCAGCGGGCTGTAGACTACCTGGATCCCCGCCTGCGCGAGGATGACGAGCTTCAGTAAGTGCCATTCACCATAAAATACACTTTTGGGTTTCATGTGCTAACATCTGTTACCGCGCCACCAGGGAAGACCTCCAATTTCATCTACAGATGACAAGCGCACAAGACTCTGGCTGGCCTCACCGCACTTTTATCCCACCTATGGCGGTGCCCAGAACCGGTATCGCAGCTACATACCCGGCTTTCTGCAACGCAATCTGGATGTGCGCATCATGACAGGCACTCCCCAGATTGAAGAGCGCAGCGAGTCCGATACCGAATCGCTCTGGTACGAGGCAAAGCCTGGAACCTGGCTACCGCAAATTACGCTTGATGGGGCGCCTCTGGAACGTATACGCCTTCCAGACAGCAAGAAAAAGTCTCGTACCCGGATCTATTATGACGCCCTGGCCGAAGTCTGCCGGCGCCCCTGCAATGGCCCGGTGGTGGCACAGCTTCTGACCAATATACGGCCGGAAGCACTGCCCTGGCTGCGCAAGCTACAGCAGAACGGAGTCGCCACCCTGTACTCGGTCTCCCAATTCCCCAAATGGCCACAGAAACCACTCAAGCGAATAATCCGACGCCCCGGCTACCAGCGAGTGTTCAACGAGTTCGATGCCCTGGTGACCAACAGCGAAGCGATCCAGGAGTTCCTGCGTGAGATTGGCGTTACAACCCGGATCGAGTACATTCCCAATGGCGTCAACCTGCAGCGCTTTCATCCAGCGCGGTCAGAGCCCGAAAGACAGGCCGCGCTCGCTTTGCGCGAACGTTTCAGCATCCCCGCTGATCACCAGGTCATTGTAGCGGTAGGTGCTGTTATGCCGCGCAAGGCCCCGGACGCAATCATCAAGGCCTGGCGCCTCCTGTTGCCCCGTGCACCCAATACGCACCTGCTGTTTGTGGGCCCCCGATCCGACAAACACGACCCGAAACTGGTAAAATTTGGTGGAAAAATCGCAGATCTGATCGAGACCTCAGGCGCTGCCGACAAGATCCACTTTGCCGGTGTTGTCGACGATGTGGAATCCTATCTGCGCGCCAGCGATATCTTCATACTTGCCTCGAAACGCGAGGGTACCCCCAACTCTGTACTGGAGGCCATGGCGAGTGGCTTACCCGCCCTGGTCACCCCCTATATTGGACTATCCGCAGGTATCGGACGCGCCGGCGAGCACTATCAGCTGGTAGAACGCAACCCGGAAGCGATTGCCTCAGCACTTTGCGACCTGCTGGAGAACCCCACATTGAGAAGCGAATGGGGCGATCGTGGACGCCGTTACGTGGTCGAAAATGTTGACCAGAACGTCAGCCTCGATCATTACGTCGAGCTCTATGAAGAGCTCGGCGCCACGGCATTGCGGCGGGTGGGCGGCGCCAGGTCAGCGCGCTAGTGTAGGTCGTCACCCGTGAATCGGGCTGCCGTTAACGCCCTTCATGGCTTCCATCAGCGGCGCCAGGGATTTGTACCAGCACTCCTCCGCCGGCACCACCCGGACGCCACGTTCCCGCGCCCAGTCGAAATCCTCCGCCGCATAGCCGGTGGCGCGCAGGCCAATCTGGAACATGTGCGCCGGGTCGACCAGCTGCTCCTCGATCGCCCGCCGGAAAATTGTGCCGTGGGTAATACGCTCGCCGAACATGCTGTCATTGGTGTCCGCGTGAGCATCCACATGCACCAGTGCCACTGGCCGTGCACCTTGTGCTGCGCGCGCAGTATCGGCAACGCGACAGTGTGGTCGCCGCCCAGTGCGATAGTTTTAGCGCCGCCGGCCAGCAGCCCGTCGAAGTGCCTCTCGATAATGCCTATGGATTTTATATCATTACCGCTCAGCGGTTGGTTGAATTCAGTCATGGGAACCTCAGGCAACCAGTAATTGCTTGTCGGCGACATGTTGCAGGGTCGCATCCAGGGCGCGACCCAGTTTGTCCACCAACTCATCCACCTGCGCCGCGCTGATAGGCATATAGGCGGAGGAAAGCCCTTTTGCCAGGGACATCATCTTTGGCTTCATACCCAGTTTGGTCGCGCCGATATCCTCGCCCAGGCGACCAAAACCACAGATCACTTCATCGTCCCACAGAATGATGTCGTATCTATCCAATACCGCCTGGATTTTCTGGAAATAACCCGCAGGCGGTATGATCACTCCGCCCGCACCGTTGACCGGCTCGGCAATCATGGCGGCGATCGTTTCCGGGCCTTCCGCCAGTATCAGCTCCTCCAGTTCACGGGCGCGGCGGCTGGCGAATTCTTCCTCGCTCTCCCCCGGGAGTCCGTCTCTGTAAAAGTGGGGCGAGCCCGTGCGCAAGACACCGAGGGCTTCAAAGGGCAAATCGAAATGGGTGTGGTTGGCGGGCAGGCCGGTGAGGGCGGCGGCGGTTTCGATAATTTCCTCGTTGCCATAGCCCAGTGCCGTACACCACAGGCCCGCCAGACCCTCCAGGTATTTCTTGCCGTTACTGTCGTAAACGTACACCCCCTCCCCCCGCTCGATAACCATTTGTTCGGTGGCGGTCAGGTTGGGAAGTTGGCATTGGCCCAAGCCTCGTCGTTGTAGACGAAGGTATCGCAAAGTCATTGACCACGACAACGACGAAAGATGACATCTATGTATTCTTTTTTGGTCAAAAGGGCCTAATGGCCGGCCTTGGTATTCAGGGCTCAAAAATCAGCAAAGTCACGCCGGATAAATAGGCTCCGCCAGCATTCGACTATTCATTACAGCCCATTCTTTACAGTTGATTCCGGCGTTGTCTGCCGGTATGTTATGGCGCCTGTCCGGTCGCAGCGAACTGGAGCTAACGACTGGGAGACAGAACCGTCACCGATAAAGGAATTCCTGAAATGACCAACAGCATCAAAAGACTCGCAAAATACGCCCAGGCAGGGCTGGCCGCGCTACTGGTAATGAGCATGCCAATGCTTGCCCAGGCGGCAGAAAATGAAGTGCAGCCGTCTGGCCGCGCCGTGGCCATTGCCCTGGAGGCCACGGTAATCGACGTCGATACCGAAGCTCACCAGCTCAGCCTGAAAGGCCCCGCTGGTAAAATAGTAACGCTGACGATACGTGAGGAAGTGGCCACTCTGCAGAACGTGAAAGTCGGGGACACTGTACTGGCCACTTATATGGCGGCTATGGAGTCTGAATTACGGGAGCCCACAGCAGAAGAACTGGCAGAGCCCTGGGTGGTTGTTGAAGAAGGTGGTGCGCTGGAAGACGCGGCCAACCCGGGTATTGGCGGCGCCCGGGTCATACGCGCTGTGTGCACTATCGAAGGCATGAATCGCGAGCTCGGAACCGTCACCCTGAAGGATTCCCGCGGCAAGCTGCACCTCATTGGTGACGTGGAGCCTGAGAAAATGGAGGGCGTTACCCTGGGCCAGACGATTGTAGTGGTCTATGCCGAAGCCATGGCCTTGACCCTGGAACGCAAAGCGAGCGCCGAATAGCAAGGCGCCTGAGCCGGCGATTCACCCGGTCACACCCGGGTGAATCGCCGGCGGCTTGAGGCGGAGTAAAAGCTCGTCGTTGCCATATACCACCCACCCTGTGCTCACACAGGGTGGGTGGTATATGGCCGAAATGTGGGACACTGGCAAAAGTCAATAAATAACATATAGTTACCGCCCATTTTGGGTATAGAAATAACACCAATCCGGCGCTAATTTCACCCTGCGCAGAGCGCAGGTACTCGCCCTTGCAGGGGGAGTTACAGGGCCTTCAAGGGGATTGTTCACGCCATCCAGTGGTAATATTACCTATAAGCCACAGTGCCGAAAATGCTAGAATCGCTACGCATCAGGTAACCACTGTCAGAGCCCGAATATATGGGCAGCCACATGTACGCACACTTGTACAAAGAGTAAAAAGAGTGGTCCTAGTAACCAGGTGGGGGATTTTTGAATTGAGAATCACACCTCCGTATTGGAGGAAGTGAGTAGCGTTTGTTTATACCACATTGAGCGCGGCGCAAGGGCTCGCCGAAAACGAGGTAAATCCATTGTCACAAATTAATGTAAGTACCACGCCAACACGCCACCAACTGCCATTTCGCGCAGCAGACTTCACCACACTGACCGAGGCACTAGACTACGCTGCCCAAGGTGAAACCGGCTCGAACTTCTATACCGGCCGCGGCGCTATCTACACCAGCGTTTCCTACCGCGAGCTGCGTGTACAGGCGATTGAACTGGCCCACAAACTGCTCGGCCTGGGTCTGGACAAAGGTGACCGGGTGGCCCTGGTTGCGGAAACCAACCCCGACTTCATTCGCTTTTTCTACGCCTGCCAGTACGCCGGCCTGATTCCCGTGGCACTGCCCGCATCCGTCAAAGTTGGTGCTCACTGCGCCTATGTGTCGCAGTTACAGCGCCTGCTGGAGGCCAGCGACGCCGCCATCGGCGTGGCATCTGAAGGGTACCTGCCCTTCCTGCAGGAAGCCAGTGAGCGCCTGACAATGCGCATGGTGGATGCGCCGGAGGCATTCTACGCACTTCCTGTGGGCCAACAGCAATTGCCGCAGATCGTTCCTGAAGACATTTCCTACATACAATACACCTCCGGCAGCACACGCTTTCCCCGGGGTGTGGTTATCAAGCACCATACCGCCATGGCGAATCTGCAGAGCATGATCACCCACGGTCTGGAGATGAGTGGCGAGGATCGATTGATGTCCTGGCTGCCGTTTTACCACGATATGGGCCTGGTGGGCATGGTGCTGGTACCCATGGCGGCTCAGGTCTCCGTTGACTATCTGGATACCCGCGAATTTGCCATGCGGCCACGTCAGTGGCTGAACCTCATGACAAAGACCCGCGCGACAATCTCTTTCGCACCCTCTTTTGGCTACGATCTCTGTGCGCGCAGGGTGCGCGCCACCGACATCGAGAGTTACGATCTCAGCAACTGGCGCGTCGCCGGTATCGGCGCTGAAATGATTCGCCCACAAACCCTGGAGTATTTTGCCGAGATCATGGAGCCCTGCGGTTTCGACCGCCGCGCCTTCCTGGCCTGCTATGGCATGGCCGAATGCACCCTCGGCATCAGTTTTTCACCCCTGGGGACAGGTTTCACCACGCACCATATCGACAGCGACCACCTCTCGGATCACCACGAAGCGGTGTTGCTGGAAGAAGGCAGCACGCAAGGCCGTGGCCGTCATTTCGTCAATTGCGGCGTGCCGCTACCGGGGTTTGAAGCCGAGATTCGCGATGATGACCAGGTACTGAAAGACTGGCAAAGCGGCGTGATATACCTGCGCGGACCCAGCGTCATGTCCGGCTATTTCAATCTGCCGGAAGAATCCAGCCACGCCCTGTGCGGAGACGGCTGGCTGAATACCGGCGACATCGGTTACCTGGTCGATGGTGTATTGACCATCACCGGGCGCAAGAAAGACCTGATTATCATCCACGGCCGCAACATCTGGCCGCAGGATCTCGAGCATGTTGCCGAGACCCAGCCTGAAGTGCGCTCCGGTGACGCCGTGGCATTTTCCGCCCCGGACCACGAAGGTGAGGAATTTTGCGTACTGATGGTACAGTGCCGAGAGAGAGACCCAGCCAAGCGCGACAATCTGGTACGTCGCCTGACGGCCCTGGTGCGCATGGAGATGAGTCTGGACTGCTTCGTAGAACTGGTACCCAACCGCTCCCTGCCACGCACATCATCGGGCAAGTTGTCCCGCGCCAAGGCACGACTCGACTATATCAATGCCAATGATATAGACCAGCTCAACGCAGCCACCGAAGAAGTCCGCCTGAGGGTGGCTTCAGCCTGATTCCCCGCGGCAGCCTGATCGGCATCACCGGCGCCACCGGATTCATCGGTGCCAGCCTGTGCACCCGCTTGCTGGAGCGGGGCTTTCAGGTGCGCGCACTGGTCAGGAACCCCGACAAGGCTAGAGAACTGGCCGTGCAGGGCACCTCACTCATCGTTGGAGACCTGCAAAACACCGCCGCACTGCAACGATTCGTGGACGGCTGCGATGCCATCATCCATGGGGCAGGGGTGGTCAGAGGCGGCTCCCAGGCAGACTTTGACCAGGTGAACGTGGCCGGAACAGCCGCCCTGCTGAGCGCCATCAAAGGGCAGGCTCACCGCCCCCGCCTGCTACTGTTATCCTCCCTGGCCGCACGCGAACCAGACCTCTCCTGGTACGCCCACAGCAAGCGAGACGCTGAGAAGCTGCTGGAGCAGACTCCTGATCTGGACTGGATCATTATGCGCCCCCCGGCTGTCTACGGCCCGGGCGACAAGGAGATGCTGCCCATTTTCCAGTGGATGGGGCGCGGCATCGCATTTGTCCCGGGATCAGCCGAGGCACGCATCTCCCTGATTCATGTCGCTGACCTGGTCGCCGCCATCATGGCGTGCCTGCACAGCCCCGGAACCCGACACCAGACCCTCCCCCTCAGCGATGGCAAGCCCGATGGCTACAACTGGCACGAATTGACCAGTATTGCCGGCGCGACCTGGGGCAGGCGTGTGCGCCTCTGGCGCGTGCCGGCCTGGTTGCTCAATACCGTGGCGCAACTGAACCTGCGCGTGGCTGGAATCACCGGCGACGCACCCATGCTGACCCCCCCCAAACTGCGTGAACTGCGCCACAGGGACTGGGTGGTGGATAACGAGGCTATCTGTGCAATAACGGAATGGACCCCGACTATCACCCTGCCTGAGGGGCTGGCAGAGATCAAAAATTCGGCACTATGACAGGGAATCCAAGGTCGTATATGCGATATAATTGTCGGCTGAATTCAATACATTTTTAGGTAATTTCTTCCGTGCCAGAGTTTATTGTCGGCAATCCACTGCGCAAGTTGGCGCGCCAGCACCGGACCCTGCAGCTGCTGCTGTGGCGACTGGATTTCGCGCTCGTCTGGCTGGTAACGCAGTTGGCCAAGCTACTTCCCATTGATACCGCCTCCCGATTTGGCGACAGGGTTGGCGCCTGGATAGGCCCGCGCCTGACGAGTAAAACGGCAATTTTCCGCTATAATATGGCGACGGCATTCCCCGAATTGAGCGATGCGGAACTCGACCAGCTGGTTACCCGGGCCTGGGGACGTGCTGGCCGTATACTGGGCGAGTACCCCCACCTCTCCACCATACTGAACGAGCCCGAGCGCCTGGTCATCGAAGTTCGCGAGCCTATAGAAACCTACGCTAACCCCGCCAGGCCCTGTGTCATAGTTACCGCCCACCTGAGCAACTGGGAAGTCGTTTGCTCTGCCATGGCAAAAATGGGCATACCCAATGCCAGCCTCTACTCGCCTCCAACCAACCCCTATCTGGACCGCATGTTGCTGGACTCACGTCGCGCGCTCAACAGTGAACTACTGCCAAGAGACAACAGCGCCCGCCTGCTGTTGCGCGCCCTGAAGCAGGGACGAACAGCCGCCATGGTAATGGACAGGCGGGTAGACGATGGGCAGCCGATACGATTCTTCGGGCATGACAAACTATCCACTATCATGCCAGCCAGACTCGCCCAAAAACTTCATTGCGAACTGGTGCCTGTGCAAGTTGAACGACTGCGGGACGCCCGCTATCGCGTTACGTTTCACCCCCCTGTACGCCCCCAGGACACCAGCGTCGATGAGACCGCCCAGGCCATCGACATGGTTCAGCAAGTCCACGACCAGTTCGAGAGCTGGATCCGCCAAAGGCCGGAGGACTGGTTCTGCTCGAAACGCTTGTGGTCACGGGGTAACATAAATCAATCTAAGGAGGCCGGCAGTAACGCCGGAATCGATTCACATGCAGCCTGAGAAACAACATCAATCCATTCGCCTGTTCGAGAACGACCTTCTCGAGCGGTTGTCCCATGTGCACCCGATCACCCCACTGCTGATGTGGGGGCCGATAGTCGCCTGGTTGCTGTGGCGCAGTTTTTCCCTGTACCAGTTGCCGGGATTGCCGGTACTGGCTATCGCCCTGGCCGGCACCTTCATCTGGACCATCACCGAATACTGCCTGCATCGCTACCTGTTTCACTATCCGGCACGCAGCGAAACGGGAAAGTGGCTGGTATTCATGTTTCACGGCTGCCACCACGAGGACCCCAAGGACAAAACTCGCCTGGTAATGCCCCCCGCCGGCGCCATACCCATTATGGCGGCACTCTACCTGATATTCGGGCTGGTCATTCCACAGCCGTGGATTCAGCCGTTTTGTGCGGGCTTCATCGTCGGCTACCTGATCTATGACTATATCCACTATTCAACGCACCACTTCCCCATGCGCAATCCACTGGCCAAGTTTATCAAGCACTACCACCTCAAGCATCACTATACGAAGGATGGCGGTCGCTTCGGTGTAAGCTCGCCTGTATGGGACTGGGTCTTCGGCACCGACCCGGGCCGGGGCTGAGCCAGCCAGAGTGCCCCAGTTTTACCTCATCCCGAAGAAGCTCGCGCGCAAAGCGCCAGTTCTTGTTTCCATATCCCAGTGGATAGAAGCGCTGGCATTCCGCTTTATCTTCTGGCTTATGCGCAGGCTCTCGGTGGAAGGAGCCAGCGGGTTAGCGGCCTTCGCCTTCGGTCTGGTGGGTCCCTATGGTGACAAGGCCAAGAAGGCCCGCATCAACCTTGCCATTGCGTTTCCGGATACCTCTGCACAGTGGCGCGAACAGACGACACGCCAGATTTTTCGGAACCTGGGTAAAGCGACAGCTGAACTGATCAAACTGGAACAAATCTGGGACGAGCGGGACCAGCGTCTGGAATATGTTATACACCCCAGGGCCCGCGAACTACTGGAACGCAAAGGGGCAATCGTCTTCGTGACCGCTCATGTGGGGGCATGGCAAGTCGGCCCCTTGATTGCCAGGCGCTTCGATCTCACCACGAGCACCATTTATGCTCCTGAGTCCAACCTCGTTGTAGCCAACCTGATGCTACATTTGCGCAAGACCTTCGGGGAAAAATTGATCGCCTCGGATGCCGGCGCCCGCCCCCTGATCAAGGAGCTGAAAGCGGGGCACAGCATTAATATAGCCATGGACACCAGGCTGGATAGCGGCAAGCTGGTGCCATACTTTGGCCGAGACGCCCTGACCAACACCAGCGCAGCCGGTCTCGCCCTGCGCACGGGTGCCGCGTTAGTGCCGGGAAGGGCAGAGCGTCTCCCCGGTGGACGCTTTCGAATTACCGTCTACGATCCGCTCATCAGCCCCAATCCTGATGCGCCAATCAAGGAACAGGCGCTCGCTCTGACTGAGCTTGTCAACCGCCACTTTGAAGACTGGATCAGGGAAGACCCCGGACAGTGGATCTGCCTGAAACGGCGCTGGCCGAAGGCCCACAAGCTTTGAACACAGCCGCCACCTCCACACACACTCACATTTCCCTCGCAGTATGTATCTGCACCTACAAGCGACCTGAGGGACTACGGTGCCTGCTCGAGGGACTGGATAAGCAGGTATTCTCTGCCGTGCCGACCCCGTCTATCTGCCTGATCGTGGTCGATAACTCCCCGGCGGGGGATGCGGCTGAGGCCTGTCAGGCGGGCGAGTGGGCCTGGCCCGTGCAGTACCTGCACGAGCCCCGGCCCGGGATTTCCCATGCGCGCAATATGACACTGGCGGCGGTACCCGCAGGTACTGACTTTATCGCAATGATAGACGACGATGAGGTACCGGACCCTGACTGGCTGGACCAATTACTGGATGTACAGGCGAAAAGCGGGGCTGATATAGTCGTCGGGCGCACCACGCCGGAGTTCCCTGCGCAAACACCTGACTGGGTGTCCGCCAGTGGCTTTTTCCCCAAACCGCAAAATCCGGATGCATTGCATGAGTTGGACCCTGACCCACCGGCAGCGACCTGTAATGTACTTGTGCGCGCCAGCCTGTTCGAAAATTCCGCGGTTCCTTTCGACTCGGCATTGGCGCTGAGCGGGGGTGAGGACAAACTGCTGTTCCAGTCTTTTAAGTTGAACGGCCACAAATTCGCCTGGGCCGCTACTGCGCACGTCAGGGAGTCGATCCCGGCTGAACGCGCCAACTTCGCTTACATGTGGCGTGAATCCTACCGCCGGGGCTGCGTGAAGTATCTCGTCAAGCGACGCCTCAAGTCACGCTCTGCGCTGCGTTCACTGAGGATTGCTATACGTTTGTCGGTGCGCTCACTGGGGCGTATAGGACGCGATTTGTTACGCGCGATGCTGGCTTGCCTTGGCCAGAACGGCCGGGGCTGGGCGCCCCATGCATTGAACGTCGCTGACAGCCTGGGCACGATCGCTGGTGTGCTGCAGATCCCCAACCGGCACTATCGCCCAAAGCGTTTTGAATGCTGAACCTGTCCCGCCCTGATAATGATCGCTGGTGGAGTTTGTCGAATGTGCTCTTCGTTACGTATACCACATTCCTGGCGGGCTTTTACTTTGTGCCCAACGCCGTGGACCATTATAAATTCTACATCGCGGCGGTATTCTTCCCGGGCCTGTTGCTGCTACCTACTGTGCTGAAACAGGCCCGGCACAGTCTCATCTGGCTAAGCCTGCTGGCTTATCTTGGTTACATGCTGCTGAGCTCGTTGTGGAGTGATAACTTCTCCACTGCCGTGTTGTGGCGTGACGTCCGTTACACAGGCTACATATTCTCATTCATCCTGTTGACACTTTATTTCTTCGGGCGCAACCGGCTGCTGCCACCGGCGATTATGCAACTGGTCACCCTGGTAGTGATCGTGGCGGCGGCTATTTCTATCGCCACATTCGAACCTATGGCTCAACAGCCCGCATCGCTCCAATATCGCATGGTCGGAGTGGGCATCACTGATAACCCGAACCCGAGTGCATTCATTTACGGCTTTTTCGCGGTGATAGCACTGGATTACGCGCGCAGGCACTGGGGCGAGAAGTTGGCCTATGTCTATGCCGCGGGTTTTGCCATAATCTTTCTCTTCGTAATTTCGACCGAGAGCAACACCGGTCTGCTGGCGCTCACCGCTGCCTGCACACTGCTATTTCTTGCCGACCGGAAGAGCGCCCTGCCGACCTTGTTCATCGGCCTCCTGCTTGGTCTGGTCACCGCGGCCTATCTGGCCTGGTCTCTGGGACTACTGGCCGCTGCCGCTGATGTCGGCTTCAACAAACGCTTGTCGATTTGGCAATACGTAGTGGAGCAATGGCAAGCCGCACCGGTCTTCGGTCACGGCTACCAAAAGGTGATCGTGCTGGCAAAAAATGGCACACAGAGTACCGTTAATTATGCCCACAGCGTTTTCCTCGCGACCCTGCGCGACGGCGGCTTGGTTGGCCTGTTCCTGTTGCTGCTGGTCTACATGTTCGCGCTGCGCTCAGCGCTGAGAATGGCCCTGGCAGAACACAGCTCGCTTTACCTGTGCCTGTTCGTGTTCGGCCTGGTCTGCGTTCTGGTCGATGTAGACCAAATCGTTACCCGGCCCAGGGAACTCTGGGTGATCCTGTGGTTACCACTGGCCTGCCTGATGGCTTACGAACTGGGTTTGACGGGAGAGAAATCCCCGGAGGCGGTGGACGCATTTACAGGAGGCTCGCCGAAAAATTGCCGATGATAACCCTCCACGGCCCGCTCCAGCGAAAACTCGCCTCCCCGCTGACGTAGTTTGTCCCGCTGTGGCTCAGTGGCCAGAGCCTCAATAATGGCATCTGCCAGACTGTCTCTATCATTGACTGGAACCAGGATACCGTACTGCCCGTCATGGAGAATCTCGGACGGCCCACTGGGGCAGTCGGTGCTCACCACCGGACAACCGGTCAGCAGGGCCTCTATCAACACATTGCCGAAACCCTCGTAATCAGAGGACAGAACAAACAGCCGAGCCGCCTTGAGATAGGGATAGGGGTTGGGCTGGTAACCCAGCAGTTCAACATCATTACCCACACCAAGATCCACTGCGAGCGCCTGCAAATGCTGCCGGTGAGCCATCTGGTCGCTGGAGGACTCATCGCCCCCGATGATAACAAGGCGGGCGTCGATACGCTGCCGCACCCGCGCAAAGGCCTCGACCAGCAGGGGGAAGTTCTTCTGATCCACCAACCGTCCGATGCCCAGGAGAACCGGGGCGGCGCCGGGTGTGAACCAGGGGTGCCGCACCGGTTCCCCCATCACCCTGGCAAGCCCGGTAACGTGCACCGGGTTATAGACGACATGGACTCGCTTGGGGTCGAGGCCGAGAAAAGTGGTGGCATCCTCGGCAACCCCCCGCGAGGCGGCAATGATACTGTCCGCTCGGGACATAGCAGTGCCGCAACAGTGGAATCATATTGTGGAACTGCCCCTGGCCGAGTTTGAGGCCTTGCTCGTAGCGGGTAGACATGAAGATTTGGGCACCCAGGCAAACCCGGGTTTTCACCCCGGCCAGCGCCACAGCCAGCACCGCGTTGATGTTCGACTTGGCTAGAGCCGACATAATCACTGTGGGACGCTGTACCTGCAGGTAGTCACTGATGGCGCGAATGAAGCGGAAGCTGCGAGGAATCTTGCGATTCGAAGCAATATAGGACAGGATTTTGCCGGCGCCCCCCCAATGAGAACTGAGGGCCGCCCACAACCCCACCAGTAGCCCGGTAGGTTCAAGCACGATAAGGTTGACCCCGTCAGGGATACTGTCGCACAGCTCGCCACGCATTTCACAGACCAACAGATCTACTTCGTAGCCCAGGCCCGCAAAACCCGCAACCAAATTGAGCATGACTCGCTCAGCGCCGCCGCCTTTGAGGTTATCCATCAAGAATACGATCCGTTGCGGCTGTACCTGACCTGTCTCGATCGTCATTTTATGGGATTCCGTGCTAAGTTTAAGTGTGAACGGACTCTCACCTCTCCGTTGAGTACGAATTATAAGCCACTTGTTTTTGCTCTCCAAGCCTTCGACATACCGACGGTTCAGGTTGAAGCGACGGTATGTTATATCTTGGGGGCTAGCACGATTTCAATGATCATAGTTTTTAAATTCAACAGGGCTGGGCAACAGGACGGCTTGCTGGATGCAGATGCCGTTGAAAAATTATGGCGGCAACACCTGTGCGGCTGGCAGGACCACAGCGACGTGCTGTGGAGTATCCTGATGTTCCAGGCCTGGCTGGACCAGGCTTGAGTCAGGCCGCGGCTCTTGCGTACCCGACGGGCCGGGCCAGAACAGCTCGGACCGGCAGTGCTGTTCCAGATAGGCGATAGTCGCCGGGGGCAGTGAATCCCGATAGCGCGTCAACACACTGTAATCTATACCGGAACTGGCCGAGAAAGAGGAATTACTATGGCTGGACTCACCGCCCTGGGTGTACTCCAGAATGGCGGGGGAATATTCTATTCCAACAAACTCACATATCTCCCGCATGCAGGCCTGTGTATCTGTGACCAGATCCTCAAACCGTACGCGTAGTGCCGGGCCACAGTTTTCCATGAATTGGTTGATTTCCTGCCAGTAGCCATTTTGACGCTGGCAAAAGCGATCCAGATCCAGTGTAGGGTTGCGCACCAGCTTGGACGCCAGATGCGCCCGTGGATCCCTAACCAGGAATACGCCCTTTACATCGTAACTGCGTGCCAGCATCTGGCTGACGCGGGTCAGGTCACGGTTACTGGGCTGCAGCGCACAAAAGAAAACACGCAAGCGCTCATCTCCCTCTGTATGCCCCAGGGCCACGGCCAGCGCCTCCACATGGTTGCGCACCAGCGCATCGACATTACCGCGCTGGTGATGTTTGCTGACATAGTCGTAGTAGGCCGCCAGATCAAGTGAATTCCGGGTTCCGAACACCTCGGTTCCATGGCCGGCATTGATACGCTCAAGATGTCCATCTTTCTGCAATTTCCGGAAAAAACCGGGAACCGCGGCACTGGACGCCAGCATACCGCGCCAACGCAGCAGCGGATGCCGGGACAAATGCCGGACAAAGTAGTCCTCGTCCGGCGGAAGTAATAGTTGCGGGTGGTGATCCAGCAATCCACGCAACAGGTGATTACCACCCCGGGGAGGAGCCCCCAGAATCAACAGCGGTGTTTGGCTACTTGTCTGCATTGCGGGTTTGCCAACAGCTCAGTACATCAGCCGCTCTTTGTCGGTCACCAACTGCGCGCCGGTCAACAGACGGCGGAGTTTTTTGAACGCCATGCGAATGGGTCGGTACTCCTCGAATACGACAATAAACACCTTGCGGTAATGATTCTCAGGGCAGTTGACACGCCGTACCCCGTGCCAGGAATTACCCTGGCGGCCGAATATCAGGCTGCGATTATCCTTCGTGTTGGCCGGGTATTCCGCGTCAAAATCCTCGAACGCGGGAGCATTGTCGGGCTCAATGCGCCCCCCGTCATCAAGTACCACGGTCTCTCCACCCCAGTCCCAGTCCCAGTCGTCAACAGTATTGAGGTAAAAAATCTGGGATCCGATCTTGCCCTTGGAATCGCAGTGCGGCGACACCTCGCCACCATTGGGCGCGAAGTGCCAGTGGAATCGAAAGCGGATGTCGGACACATCCAGCAGCTCACAGACAAAATCCCGGTAACGTTTACTGCACAACTCCTCGACAAAGTCGCGCCACTGGGGAGAAAGTTCCATACCTCTTACGTAGTCCAGGGTATAGCGGTCATGACTGGCCTGGCCGTGCTTGCGCTGCTTGTCGAAAAATGCGCGAAATTGCGACAAATCGGGCATATTGTCCAGCAGCTCGCGAAAACGCTCTTCAGCAATGAAATGCTGAGGGTTGATCCACGGATAGGGAAGCTGGGCACGAAATGCCGCCGGATCGATGGCGTCCAGTATGGTGGGGTTTAAATAATGCTGTCTGGCGCTGGTCATCTTGTCGCTGCCGGTCAAAAGCGAAAGTATACGACCACGGGTTGTACATGGACAGCCGCTTTTTTGTGGATAATGGCCACTAACCCCGGGCTACATGGTATTGACGTAAGCTGCGCCGCCATCGGCAGATAGCTACTTGTGGCTATTCAATGTTTCTTGCAAAAGGCTGCTATGTGGTGAGCCCGCTATTGTTGAATTCCTCCAGCAGGGCTTTCCATTGGCCCGGGAGCGCATGACCCGAGTTCTTCGCAATGTGAATCGAGCAGGATAATTCGCTCGACTGGGGCCAATGCAGGCAGACATTTAGGCAGATTTGCCTCCTCATTTCTTACCGCGAGCAGAAGGGTTATGGGCAGTTTAGCAATAGATTGATTCATCTATTTGCTAGGCCAGACCGTCTGAGATCAACTGATCGAAATAACTTATTGTTTTCAAGAGCCCATCCTTGAGTGATGTTACGGGCTCCCAGCCCAATTCCGCCTTTGCCAGTTTAATATCCGGCTGGCGCTGTTGTGGATCATCGGCGGGCAATGGCTCATAGATCAGCGTGGAACTGGAATTGGTCAACTCGATAACCAGTTCCGCCAACTCCCGGATAGTGAACTCCACCGGGTTGCCCAGGTTTACCGGCCCGGTGAAAGAATCCGGGGTGGCCATCATGCACACAAAACCCTCTATCAGGTCATCCACATAACAGAAGGCGCGAGACTGCCGCCCTTCTCCATAAATTGTTATAGGCTCATTCTTAAGTGCTTGAACGATAAAGTTGGAAACAACTCTGCCATCGTTAGGATGCATCCTGGGACCATAGGTATTAAAGATGCGAACGACTTTTATGGCCAGGTCGTGCTGCCTTTTGTAGTCAAAGAACAAAGTTTCCGCGCAGCGCTTCCCTTCGTCATAGCACGACCGGATTCCGATGGGATTAACATGCCCCCAGTAATCCTCTGTCTGGGGATGTATCAGCGGATCACCATAAACCTCACTGGTCGAAGCCTGAAATATCCTGGCCTTAATACGCTTGGCTAAACCCAGCATATTGATAGCCCCATGAACGCTGGTTTTAGTCGTTTGCACCGGGTCAAATTGATAATGAACCGGGGAAGCGGGACATGCCAGGTTGTAAATTTCATCAACTTCAACGTATAAGGGGAAAGTGACATCATGGCGCATCAGCTCGAAGCGGGGATTATCAATAAGGTGCAATACATTTTCACGGGTTCCCGTAAAGAAATTATCCACGCAGAGCACTTCATGGCCGTCGTTCAATAGCCGCTCGCAAAGATGGGAGCCCAAAAATCCTGAACCGCCGGTAACCAGGCTTCTTTGCCTAATGGGGTTTTTCATAAATAGTTCCTTCGGTCATGCGTAGTATATTGAGCGGAGCTTCATCGCAACAGCAGTGTTACCGCTCGCCACCATAGCGAGCTACCACCTCACTCAAGTCGAGTTGATCCAAAATATCGACCACGAAGCGTGCCAGGTGTTTCTCCGAAAGTCAGTCCTGCAGCGACTACGAAAATAGGTGCGCAGTATCTCGATTAATCGGCTGGAATTTGGCTGGCACGGTGGCTTCGATCCCTTCTTGGTAAGATGAGCCTATTCTATATTGATGCTGCCGCTAAATCCGACAGGCTAATGATATGTTGTGACCTGTCAATCAATAACATCATTCTTTCGTATTTTCCTCTCTCAGTAACCCCTTGAGACAGACAGGGGTAGCTTTTAACGACGGTTGATCAATCTGATAGCGGGTCGGAACCGCTTGACAAATCTTCGTCAGATAAACCCTGTCACCTCTCGTGCGATCGCAGTGCAGGTTTTCTGTGGCAGTATCCACACGTTTGCTCAAAGTCTGATATCGACCATCCCGTTGATCTCTATGTCTCCCAGTACAACTATTGGGTCGATCTTGCGTTAGACCCCATGCACAAACACTACCAGCGAAATCAGGAAATGATGCTACGAGGTTCGACTCCAGTGTCTTTGCTCGAATGGCTTGAAGATCGCGAGGAGTGGCTCCACATGTACGCCCGCATTCTCATCCGTGCCGAATCAGGCCCAGAGGCTCCCGAAATCCCCCCCCCACGTAAACAGGTTCGTGTGTCGACAAAGCACGCCACAGTACACTAGCCAAAAATCGGGAATTTTCGTTGCCCCGCAAGCTCATCCATACCCGCTTGTATGCGGGCTTCAATATCATCGTACATGGCCTCTACATACGCCTGGTCATTCAGGCGAGCCGGATCAGTGTCAAGATAAATCGGGTCCAGAATCCGCGTGCGTATCTTGCTGGGCAAGGGGACATGCTGGAACGGCGTGAGATGCAGGGCCACCCCAAACGGCCAGCTCAATGTGATCGGTGCCACCTCACTGCGCATCCGCTCCTTCAGTTTGAGGGCTTTGGCCAGCCCGCGCCCTTCTGAGAGAACGAACAGGGTGTCATGACCACCCACCGTGGCGACCGGCACAATCGGCACGCCGGCACGCATCGCCATGCGGATAAACCCCTTGCGCCCGCCCAGGACGGCCTTGTCCCTGTCTGCCCAGCTTCGGTAACAATCCACCTCGCCGCCCGGCCACAGAATGACGTCATCGCCCTTGTCAAAAGCCGCCTGGATATTATCGCGTGAGGGTGAAATCACCCCCAAGCGCCGGAAGTATCTCCCCAACACCGGGTTGTTCATCAACACGTCGTGAGCCGTACCGTGCAGCGAGCGTTTCTCCCCGAATTGACGCCACCAAGCCATAATCACCGTCCAGGCATCCATGGTCAGGGGGCCACCGGAATGGACGCCAATCAGCAGGCAGGGCTCATCCGGCAAGCGCTCCCAGCCATCGATCTCCAGGCGAAAGTAACGATCCATAAGAGCATTCCATATCCCGCCCTGCTTTTTCATCAGTTTCGGATCCGGCCCGTTAAGGCCCTCCTTCAGATTAACGGGGCCGGCTGCGGGAGCCGGCTTGGCTACGGCTTTTTTGCGGCTGACGGCAGACGTTTTTCTCTGCGCACTGCGATTGGCCAGCGGCTTGCGTGAAGTGGCCACCTTCCTCGCCGCTTTCGACTTGCCAACTGCACGGCGCGAGGGCCGGTTGGTTTTTTTGGTTGCTGCGGTACGTGCGTTACCTGTGTTCGTTGCCATCTCACTTATCTCCTTAACATTGCAGTGATTCAATCAACAGCGGCCCTACGGCCAGATTCAGGAGTAGTTTATGGGCATATAGAAGACAATATTTGACTATTTACGCCATTTTTTGACTAAAGGCGCCAGGCGATAATCCTTCAGGATATTGAGTGAGGGCCGGGGGCGCGCCTGCCAGTTCAGCACGGTGTTTTACTTAGACTGGAAGCTTACCCGAAGCGCCGGGAGCGCCATTGCGATGGCGTCACGCCAAACCAGCGCTTGAAGCTGCGCGAGAACACACTCAATTCAGCAAAACCCAGCAATTCGCTAATATCCGTAAGGCGATACCGGGGTTGCTCCAGGCAACTGATGGCGAGCTCGCAGCGAACTTGATCAATCTGCGCCTGGAAACTGGTATTCTCGGCCTGGAGTTTACGCTGCAGGGTTCGCAAGCTGTATCCCATGCACTCGGCGACCGTCTTCGCTGTACAGTTTTGCGTCGGCAACAGACTGTTGATCACACGCCGTATCTGCTCCAGAAAATTGCCCTCAAAACTCTTACGCAGGTATTCCTGCAGTTGATGCGGGACCGAGCTGATAGAGCTGGTGATAGGCTGGTGGAGAACCTTTTGTTCAAATACCAGTCCGCTGAACTCACTGCCAAATGCCACGGGTGATCGAAAGTAGCGGCTGTAGTTACCGGGCTCCTCTGGTTCAGGCCGGGTGAGATAGATCGAGCGAGGCGTCCAGTCCTGGCCGCAGAGCATGCGGATCACGTTGTACGACAAAGCAACGCTGTGGTCCCAAAACTGATCGCTGGAGGCCGCGACAGCATACGGCGTGTCCACGATGAAGTAGACCAGATCGTTCTGCTCCCGGATGTCCAGCTTTACCGCCTGTACACTGTAATGGAGATACCGCGCAAACAATTGCAACGCCTGCTGTACCGAATTGCTATTCATGATCAGCACGGTGAGGGCGCCGAATATCGCCATATCCTGTCGTTTGGCCAGCTCCAGGCCAAACTGCTCAAAGCGACAGCTGCGCGCTGCCACTTGCAGCAGGCGTATCTGTTTTTCAAAGGGAATCAACAGGGTCGGTTGTTCGATCTGTTCAAGACTGAGGCCCGCACCCTCCAGGATTTCCTCCAGCGGGCCACCGAGATCCCTTATCAACGCGGGAAATTCAGACAACAGGGAGGAGCGGATAAGTGGACGTGACCCGGGCATTTAAGCGATGACCATCATCTGGCTGGCCCGTGGTGAAATAATCGGCTTATGGTCATTGCGAATTTCCTGCCAATGATTATAGTTAGCCGAAGTGCGCTTGCCTGAGGCGAGAGCGGGCTCCTTCCGCAGCTTATATTGGCCCTATAGCACGTTGCAGTACCTGCGCCAAAACATAGCATAGTTAGCTAAACTATAATATGTGCCACACCCCGAGAGAGTACCTTTGTGAAGCTGTCCGCTTTTGGAGAAAAATTTACCGGTAAATCCGGCATCGTCGAACTGATGGACGACCTGGGCACGGCCCTCAATGAAAATCCGGATATGATTTTCATGGGTGGCGGCAATCCCGGGCGCCTGCCCGAGGTAGAGGCGATCTTCCAGCAGCGGCTGGAGCAAATCATGTCCGATCCCCGGCAGCGCCACAGCCTGTTTGGTATCTACCAGTCGCCCCAGGGGGACAAGGAGTTCCGCGAGCAGGTCGCCGCCTTTCTCAACAATCAGTTTGGCTGGCCCTTGTGCGGCAGGAATATCGCCGTAAGCAATGGCAGCCAGTCCGCTTTTTTTGTGTTGTACAACATGTTTGCCGGGCTTATGCCCGATGGCAGCCACAGATCCGTCCATCTACCTCTGGCACCGGAATACATCGGCTACGGCGATATCGGGCTTTCAGAAAACTTCTTCACCGCCACCCGGCCCAATATCGAGTTACTGGACAAGCACCTGTTCAAATACCACGTGGATTTTTCTCATCTGCGACTGGGGGATGAAACAGGGGCGCTGTGTGTGTCGCGGCCAACCAACCCCACCGGCAATGTCCTCACCGACGAAGAGGTGGCTCACCTCGACGACATTGCCCGCAGCCACGATATACCCCTGTTTATCGACGGCGCCTATGGACTGCCCTTTCCCAATATCCTGTTTACAGACGCACAGCCCCACTGGAACGAAAACACCATCCTGACCTTGAGCTTGTCCAAACTGGGCCTGCCCGGCGTGCGCACCGGTATCATCGTTGCCAGGGAAGACATTATTCACGCCTATACCAACGCCAACACCATTGTCAACCTGGCCTGTGGCAACCTGGGACCGGCCCTGGCCAAAGCGTTGTTCGACAGCGGCGAGATCCTGTCACTCACCCGGCAGTACGTGACGCCCTTTTACCGCGAGCGTTCACAGCAGGCCGTACAGTGGTTTCGCCGGGCAGCTGGGCGATTTGCCCTACCACATCCACAAACCGGAGGGCGCTATCTTCCTGTGGCTATGGTTTGAAGGCCTGCCCATCACCAGCCAGGAACTGTACGAGCGACTCAAGCAACGCGGCGTACTGATCGTACCCGGGCATAACTTCTTCGTGGGTATGAATGACGACTGGCCACACAGGCACGAGTGTATTCGTGTTTCCTACGCCCGGGACGCGCAAACCGTGGAGCAGGGCATTACGATCATCGCCGAGGAGGTGGCGCTGGCCTACGCCGAAGCCTGAACAAGCCAGCCTCTACAGGGCCCGTAAGAACTCCACCACCCGGTTATTGCGCGACTGACCGTAAACTAACGTAGTGACAAACAAGGAACTTCTATGCTCCGGTTAATCCTGATTCCCATCTCCATTGTGCTGCTATTGCTGGTGGCAGCGGTCATCCTGGTGCCTGTGCTGCTGGACAAGGAGGAATTACTGGAGCTGGCCTCCGAGGTGTTATATGAGGAGACCGAAGCCACCCTCACTGTGGATGGTGACATCGGGCTTACCCTGTTCCCGACTGTCGGTATTTCCCTGGCCGACGCCGGCCTCACTATGGCCGGCAGTGAACAACCCGACCTGCAGGCGCGCTCACTGGAGATTGGCGTGCAACTGATACCGCTGTTCTCCGGTAATGTTCACATCAACACTATCCGCCTGGATGGCATGACAGCCAGAATCGAATCCGCCCCGGAACAGGCGACAGTCGATAGCGGCAAGCTCAGCGATGAACAGCTGGACGCATTTTATGCGGCGCGGCGCAAGGCCATGAGAGAAGCGGACGATGCCGCCGGGGCAGAGTTGGCCCTCGCCGTGCCCCTGGCACTCGAGGTGAAACACCTGGTAATCACCGACTCGCGCCTGGAACTGGTGGACCCCACTGCGCAGAAATCGACGGTGATCGAACTGGTCAGGCTGGAGACCACCGGCCTCAACCTGGACGGCAAGCCCATTCCCCTGGAACTGCAATTGCGCGTTCCCGGTGAACAAGTCATCGATGTAGCCCTGGACGGCAATATCCGCATCGACCAGCAGACGCAGGTAGCAACACTGGAAGCGGTCAAACTTATTATCAGGTGGCGTCGCGGCCCAGCCGATCAAACTGCAAATCAGTGGCGCCATAGACCTCTCCCGGCAAGTGGCAGATCTGCAATTGGCACTGGAGCTGGGGAGAGACAAAGGGTAGCGGCAGCCTGCGTTACGCCAGCTTTGAGAGCCCGCAGATCGACACCTCCCTGCAACTCAACCTGCTTGATCCCCGCGCTATTTGCCCTGGCCGGACCAGAGGCCGCCGCCGCAGCGAGCGGGAGACACACCCTCTGCCAGTGGCGATGAACCACTACCCCTGGATGCCATTCGCCTGATCGATACCCGCGCCGACCTGAGCATCGACAAGGCCCGGTTCGAGGCTCATACGGTGGGCAATATGCGGGTCAAACTGCGCGCGGTGGACGGGGTGATCCAGGTTACCAGCCTTACCGGCGACCTGCATGGGGGCAAGCTGGACCTGCAGGCCACCTTCAACGGCAAACACAACACCGCGAAACTGAATACCATGGGGCAGTCTTAGCGCCATGGACATCGCCACCGCGCTGGCGGCGGTAGAAGTCTGACCCCATACTCACTGGCACTGCCGACCTGAACTGGCAACTGCAAAGCAAGGGGGCGCTCGGTGAATGAACTGATAGCCGCACTGAGCGGGCCGGTCAAACTGCGCACCGAACAGGTAGTGCTGCAGGAGATGAGTATCGAGCATATGGTGTGCCAGGCCGTAGCGCTCACCAACCAGGAGCAACTCACCGCCATCTTCCCGGCCTACACCAAATTCCAGACCCTGAGCGCGGATATCCAACTGGCTGACGGCAAGGCACGGCTGCGCCCGCTGCGGGCTGAACTGCCCCAGATCGCCCTGGTGGGCACCGGCGCATTCGACCTGCTCAGCCAGGACTTCAAGGCGTCCGTCAAAGCCACCCTGTCACCGGAACTCGAACAGCTGGATCGCGCCTGCCGGGTCAGCAAACGCCTGACCGCCATCGACTGGCCAGTGAATTGCAAAGGCAACGTCAGTACGGATCCTGCCAAATGGTGCAGCGTCGATACCGAGGAAATCATCCAGGACCTGGCCAAAAATGAGGGGAAACGACAACTTCAGAAAGAGGCGAACAAGTTGTTCAAAAAACTGTTCAAGTAACCAAAAAACATACCCGGTCAGCGTTCATCACCTACGCGAAATTCGGATATATTCTTGTGAAGGAAGACCCTGTTCGCACGGCGCGGGATCTTCGGGATTACCTGGGTCATGTATCCGTCAGTCCCCTTGCAGGGTAGCGTTGCCCGTACCCAGGAGGATTATGACAACGCCCACCAGCTCAATGGCATAGCCTATGAAACTGATCACACTCAAGAAGCTGATAGTGGTCATCGTCGGGAAAACCTCACGCTGGTATTGGAGCAATCAAGGTTGAGTTCGCAATAAACATGATTCGATAATATTATGGTACGGGACGTTGGTACAGCACTGAAGGTATCAAAATAAGTAATAATTGAAACGACAGAAGACACAGTAGAGCAAGTCTCTGAGCAAGGCATACTGCTGATTATTTCTTTGTACGCTGCCTGTCTGTTTAGGGGTGCTTGTGCTTCGTTTTTGGACATTTGCGCCGGGCACAGGCTCTTAACTTTTCGGTGCTGTTGTCACCACGCTTTCCAGTCCTGCGCGCAATTCATCGCGAAAGTCCGGGTGCGCAATGCTGATCAATGCTTCGGCACGCTCCATATTCGATTTATAGCGCAAATTCACCACACCATATTCCGTGGCAATATACTCAACATCTGTCCTGGGGGTGGTAACAGGCGTGCCGGGAGGAAGCCCAAGGGCAATGGTTGATATTTTCTCACCGGATTTCAGTGTCCGGGTAGAAGCCAGGACAATAAATGATTTGCCATTCTTTGAATTGCGGGCTGCCCGCACTAAATCCAGCTGCCCACCAGTCCCGGAAATCTGCACAAAATCAACCGCCTCAGAAGCAATTTGCCCGGTGATCGAGACCATCAGGCAGGTATTGATCGATACAAAATTATCGTTCAGTCCACACAGGTGCGAATTAATGGTTTCGCTGAGAGGGACGGATGATGCATTCCGGGTTGTCGTCCAGAAATTCCAGAAGCTCAGCGGAGCCCTGCCGCAAACCCGTAGACAACTTTATTCGGGGTAAATATTTTTTCGTGCACCCGTCACCGCGCCCACCTTCACCAGGTGAAACATGGCATCGGTCAACATTTCAGTGTGTATGCCCAGGTCTTTTTTCTCTGCCAGCTTCAATGCGACCGCACCGGGCACGCCACCGATTCCTATCTGTATCGTTGAGCCGTCCTCCACCAGGGGAACGACATGCGATGCAATCTTGTTTCTCCAGTTCCGTTGGTTCTGCGCTGGGTAAATGGGGCACGGGTATATCGGTTTCAATAATCGCATCGACATCGCTCACATGGATCATGTTGAATTCACCCGGCACCCTGGGCTGGTCTTTTTGTACTGTTACGATAATGGTCTTTGCCAGCTCTCTCGCTTTATGGATAGCCATGCCACCACATATGCCAAATGTCATCCAGCCGCGTTTGTCTGGCGGACTCACATTGACCGCCAGAACATCCGGTTTTACCCGCTCCTCCACAAAGCGATCACTTTCCGCCAAATGTACTGACATCTGGTTGATATTCCCTTCGGGCGCTTTAAAACGCTCATAACCGCCGGTGAAAATAGTAATGTAATTGATATGCCCCTTAAAATGACCATCCAGAATCTTAAAACAATAGGGGGACAGGCAACCGTAATAATCTACATCCTGCAGCTCATCTTTGCGCTCAGCCAGGGCCTCGGTAAAGTCATGTGGCATTATTGCGAAACCACCGGTGTAAATAGCATCTCCGGACTTGATAAGTTTCGCCGCATCCGCGGCAGAGCACAGTTTGTTCTGGTAATCTTCTCGCCAATCTTTTTTCACGGCACCAGCCCTCGGTTAGTCTTCATTATTGCTTCAATATAATCTTTAAAGCGACTGGCACTTAATTAGTGCCCGTCCGGAAACTCACATATTTGTCGTCCCCGCGCAGGCGGGGATCCAGCAAGCCCTCGATTTTACTGGGTTCCCGCCTGCGCGGGAATGACGGCGAAGTTGGCAGTGCGGCGTTTCCGGATGCGCACTAATTAAGGCTATAGTGCATACGCTCCGCTGCCTCCAAGAATAGTGCCAGAGCCGCGTAAGCGCCAGCCAATATGGTGAAAAATTTGCCTCGTCGCCCTACATGGCGCGCGCTGCCGCCTCTCTGCACACGTGGGATGGCTGGGTCGAGGAGTTAAAAGACGATTACCTGATGCGAGGGGAATCGCGCCTCCGCAATTAAAATAGCCAGGAAGATGGCGCGCCTCTCGAAATCGGGTTATGTCAGCCTGGGAATTTCTGAAATCAGCGTACCCACCCTGGTAATGTGGGGCGAGAAGGACGTTATAACTCCCTTTGAGTTAATCAAAGACTGGCAGCGCGACCTCCCGGATGCCACCTACATCACCTACCCGGAGCTGGGGCATGTTCCCATGAAGGAAGACCCTGTTCGCACGGCGCGGGATCTTCGGGATTATCTTCGTGAGGGCTAGGTTTTTTTAGTTCAGCACTCGATAGCCGCGCCCGCGCAGGCAACGCTTCACCACCTGTACTTCCTCTCTTTCACCCTGGCTTAGACCCTTGGCGCCACCGGTCACC